>ERZ773272.11-NODE-11-length-113471-cov-12.969537_pt1 | contig 113471 bp, 136 predicted proteins | sample MGYA00511891_ERZ773272 | MGnify/ENA primary metagenome ERZ773272 (study PRJEB29015, sample SAMEA2738150) | human oral metagenome | biome: human oral; feature: human-associated habitat; material: saliva | place: China | collected 2198 ...
TTCTCGCATGCAAATTTAGCGAAAAAGCTTGACAAGTGTTTTGCCGCGTGGTATAATTTTCGCGTGGCGAAGACAGAGCGAAAATTATACCCGCTTATGCCAAATGCGCAGTCGCGTACATCGCGTATTTGCGCGTTACCAGAATTTGTGAAAACGGTTAGAACTAGCTTTTCCTGGTTTACGCGATAAGCGGTATTTTGTTAAATTTTAGCAGCGGTAACTATTTGCACGCGGGATATTCAAAATTTTAGATTAGCTGGACACGCTAATTACAGCGGTAGTGATAAATTTTGACGTTGGCGCTCCAAATTGCAGCGGTAGCGGTTTGTTCGCAGCAGTTAGAATTTTTAATCGGAGTGAAACGCTTATTACAGCAGTAATGATAAAGTTTGACGTTAGCGTTTTTAATTGCAGCGGTAACAACGGATATAATGTTATGTTAGTTATTTGCTTATTTCTTTGCACTACGTTAAAGTTGCTTAAAAAATATTTATGACTCAATGACCTACTTAAGCTTTTTAGTGGCAAGTGTAAATTGGCAGGTCGCCTCACGCCGCACTCTAAGTCCTCAAAACTCATTCAATTTTTCGATTTCCTCAAATAGTTCCGCGAAAATAAAAGTCAAGAGTTTTTAATCGGTACGCAAAATTGTTCAAAAAGCTCAGGTCGTCTAACCGTGCCTGTGCCAGATATGAAATTAGGAAATAGCTCGGCGGCTATGGGGGTTGGTGTGTATTTTTTCATTTTACGATTGAGGGTGAGCGGTCTGGAGTGGGCAAGTTGAAGCGTGAGTGGCTCTGAGCGTTGCTTGGAGTGCAAGTTGCTCCCTTCTGGTGAGGAGAGCACAAGTTGCAATCTTGTATGTTTGCAACAAGTGGCGGATTTGCTCAGTTTGACAAGTCGTGTGATGTGGCATAGACATATGAGCAATCATTCATATATCATTGAGCGAACGATGCAATCTTCTCCCCTTCTTCGGGAGGGTGGTTTGAGGAACGACGCGGCGCGAGCCGCGTCGTGACGAACCCGACCGTATGAGTGCGCGATAGACGTGTGTCAATTATTGACTATGGTTATCGCTGACGGGTGTCGGGAATTGAGTTTTCATCTTTAATGTTTGCAACGAATAGCGGATTTGTTCGATTTAACAAGTTGTTAACAGAATGGAAACATTTGAGCGTGAGACGACATATGAATAGTTGCTCATATGTCAGAACGCGTCTGACCGATTTAACAAGTTGCGACATGTGTTAGCCTAAGCTAACTTTCACGAGTGGTGTGCTTACCAGAATTGACATGAGCGATGCCCGATAGCGATTGCGCGATGCGGTCTTGTTGAAAATCAACAACTTGTTATCGCGCGTGACTATCGGGAACGAATTTTCATCTTTAATGTTTGCAACAAATGGCGGATTTGTTCGATTTAACAAGTTGTTAGTCTAACGCTTGTTCGATTTGTTGTTCGGCGATACTTAGTTAAACTTTTGATATATCAAACGCAGAACGATGGAGTGGACAAATGTCCACTCTTATGCGCAACCATGAGGGTTCTCGATTATGCGGTATCAATTATTGATGGCTAGGTATCGAGTGATTGTTCGGTTGTTGAGTTAGACTTGGCTAACTTTGTTAACATAATGGAAACATTTGAGCGCGGCAAGTTGCAGCGCTAATATATGAGCGATTACTCATATGTCAGTAGTATGTCACTATGAACTACTTTTGACACGTTGCGGCGCGTGTTAACTATAGCTAACTTTCGTAACACAATGGAAACATTTGAGCGCGGCAACTTGCGACGCTGACATATGAGTAACTGTTCATATGTCATGAACTGAGCTAGGGTCTTCTTGACTGGGAGGGTGGTTTCGAGGAACGCGAGCGCGGGAGCGCTTGGCGTGACGAGTGCCCGACCATAACCGTTCCGCGATGGGCGTGGGTCAATGATTGACAACTTGTATCGCAAACGTGTGTCGGAAAAAAAACGCTGTCAATTGTTCGAAAATTGTGCAAATTTTGCATGCGTACAATTTTCGCAATCTTTAATCTTTGCAACGATTGGCGGATTTGTTCGATTGAATATTTTGTTCGCTTCGCTCACACGGCGCGCGTTTGTCGCTGGCGCTCCAAACCAATTCGCGCCTTGGTCAAGGGAAAGGCGGCATGTTTGTTGGACACGATGGCGAGTATGTGTCCAACTATGGTGTTTGTTGGACACGGAATTAACAAATGTTCGCGGTGATATGCGCCAGGAATTTATGAATGTTTGCTTGACGAGCGCGATAACATATGAGCGATTGCTCATATGCCGCGATGAGTAATCACAAGTTAACCGTGGCTAACTTGTGTGTCAAGAGTAATTCACTGTGAACTAATTTTGCCGATAACGGCAAAATTCATACGTGTATGTACAATGTATGTACAATGTATACCACGGCAGTTGGCGTGATTTTGGCACGGCAGTTGGCGTGATGTTTGCACCGAAATGAATACGATATTTGATGCAACGTTTGTTGGACGTTGGTTCGTGGAAGTGTTCTGTTCGCTTCGCTCACACGGCACACGCGATAAAGCTGGGTCAATAATTGACGGAGGTTATCGCGAACGTTGGTTCGTGGACGTGTTATCGGCGAGTTGTTCGAGGGAAACTGTTAGCGGGGAAATGTTTGTGGGGAAACGTTCTGTTCGCTTCGCTCACACGGCACACGCTTCGCTTATGGGCGCTTACGCGCCCAAGCGCTCAGCCAACCGTGCCTTGGCATGGAGAACAAGCGTCTAATCCAGGAATCACGCTTATGATGTGTGTGATGGAGGTTGTAGGTGGTCATGGTTACAGAGCCTTTCGTGTGATTGAATAGATGCCAACGTAAACAAGAATCGCTACAAATACTGGTGTGTTGTAATAGGTAACAACCATGAGACAAAGTAAATTCGATGCCATGAGTGCGATTGATTGCTCATACTTCGTGTAGTCGTGGTCGTAATAATCCTCAATCGTTCGCGGGCTTAGAAAATATGCAATACTCGCGCCGAGTGGTATAGAGAGTAGATACAGTAGGTTCATGTCAATCACGGTAATATACGCTGCGATTGCAAGCATAAGCGCAAGCTCCATGATTGGAACGATTATGAGGTGTAGTGGATAGTGTTTAGGGGTGTGCATTGGCGGGAGTCCTTTCGTGGGTGTGTTAGTGGATGAAGGTTGATGCTAGAGATACTATACCAAGTACGGATAGCCAAAATGTCAAAAGCACGAGTATAACTATCAGCGGCACAACACCAATGTATTTGACAAACGAGAAAACGAAATTGGGTACATTGGTCATTCCATTGACTGTGTTTTCTTTTAGACTTTTTGTGTATGCCCACAAAAGGTAAGCTGAACCAATGATGCATGTAATTATGTCTTTGAAAGTGTTTAGTTGCTCGGTCATTGTTGTTGGTTCCTTTTATTCATAATTCCAATAATTGCACATTGCGTGCCCATGAGCCAATACTGAAAACTCGTTTAGTACACAAAGTAAGCGGTCGTCAATAACGTTTGATTCTTTGTATTCATTCTTTGGCGAGTTTTTAAATTGAAGTTCGAATACTGCGTTAACGGCGACCTCTACTTCAACGTCGAGCTTTCCGTCTTTCTCGTCATGATTATAGAGACTAATCCACTCATCACTTAGAGACATCTTGGTAATGCGGGTGCAATCTTTGTCAAGGCTGAACTTTTCAGCAGTTCTGCATAGAACGTCTTTGATGTGTGCGAGTTCCTCTTGATATGCTGGAAGTCCATCTGCTTCGGTTTCATCACCCTCGCCATATGGAATTGATTTGAGTCCGAAGTCCTTACATGTATACTTACGTCGCTTGTCTACGTATACAAATGTGAAGCCTACTTCTACTGTTTTTACTGTTGGCATGATTGATTCCTTTTGGTAAGTTTACTTTTCTGTTACGCCGAAGTTGGGATTAAGTGGGAAGAAATCACCGTAACTGGCACCAGGCTTAATCGTTTGTTGTGCCGCGAATCGGTCGTGATAAAACTTTTCATATCGTTCGGACGACGCACATTTAAGTAAACTTTGTGGGTAATAAGACTTAACGTCTGCGTGTGCTTCGGTAGTCATTTTCGGGTTCCTTTCTCATTTAATGCAGCGCGCTTATTACGTGCTCGATTTTGAAGGTGATGTCTTGAGAGATGATTAGTGCACCAATCATTAACGTTATTAACGCAATAAGAAAAACCATTGCCGCCTTATTTTCTTCTTTAGTTAATTTTCTTGGTGGTGTTTCTCTGAAATATCTTGGGTGCTCTGATTCAGTTTTCTCGCTACCGCCAAGCCAGTAGCCTAGTAGAAATTCAAACATTGCCAATTTCCTTATCTTTACTACTCGGTATCGAGCATACCATCGGCTTTAAATGTAGCAACCAATAAACCTAGCATAACTGGCAGCATGATAATAACTGGCGTCAATAATAGTGAGCCGAATAAAACCACACCTGCTTCCGTTTCGTTTGTTAGTATATTTCCACATCCTTGCAGAATAGTGTACTGATAGAAATTTGGAAAAACGATGTTTAGTATGATAATTGTCAGAGTGAGCAACGATAGAGCATATAGCGGCGTCAAAATGTCAATGATTTTGCTGTGTGATTCACAATATGTATCATAATCGTCGCACGTATCAGAATAATCATTCTGTTTATAAGAGTTAGCAATGTTTATCGCTTCAAGATACTTAGCTTTAGCTTTTTTGCTGAACAGTTGTTTTCCATATAGAGCGATGATTACCACATGAATGGTGAAGATAGCATATTTGTCATAGACATAGCCAACTGCGCTAAAGATGCCGCCAATAATCATTACGATTCCGTTAATCGCGGCAGAAATCCATGGTGCAAAAATTGCAATTGGATTCGCTACGACGATGCAAACTGCGACGATGAATAAAATTACGCTAAATACTGGTGGGTATCGCCTAGTCATTTGTTAATTCCTTTCGTATTTATATAAACAAAGGTTTGTATAAGGTTTTAATCATTGAATATTCAAGTATTTGCGACAATTGGTAAATACAAGCTGCTGAATACGATTTAGGTCAACGGCACCCTTTTTCTTTTTGAAGTGTCCCCAAAATTCTTCTTCCATTAGGTCGTTCAGACAAAGATTGAGGAACATGCCGATTGACTTTTTGTCGTTTATCCATTCGTCCATGTCTAATGTGTTCATAATCTTTGCTTGGCATTTGCTCATGAACGCATCGGTGCAGAATTTATTTACAAAATTTTCTTCATTTTGTCCAGCAAGAATAGGTTTCTTTGGCATGGATTTTTGCTGTAGATATTCGTCGCGTACAATTTTCGCAATTTGAATGTGACCATATTCGTCTCTGAATTTGTAATTCTTGATAACAATGCCCTCACCTTTTGAATTTGGTGTGAGGTTGTAATCAGTTTTGTCAAGGAGCGATTGAACTTCCTCACGAGATGGATTATGAAATGTTCCAATTACAGGAATAATTTTGTTATAATCCCCAAATTCACTCTTATAGGTATCGTATGGAATGTACTCATCCGTTGTTGTGTCAAATACGTCAAAGATGAAAAATCCATGATTGAGATAATCTTTGATATGACCAGGGAATCGTTCACCCTCGGCACCAAGCCATTCGCCATATACGATATGGTCGGGGTGCGATTCAAGATACTGAATAATCTGAGGAAACTCTTTCTCTCCATTGAGTGTAAGAGTTTTGCAGAAATTAGCATTGTCTTTGTTCATGTTAATCTCACGTGTACGTGAGCCAGCATGGACAGTGCCGTCTTTCATGAATAGGCATGCGTTTGTGCCGTCAAGCTTTGGCATGACGACTACATCTCCGCAGAGGATGCCTTGAACCTCGTCTTTATCAATGCGTAGTACGTGTGTGTGTATGACTTATACTGTGCCATATTAGTTCCTTTCTTCTTTGTACAAATAAAGTGTAGCACGATTTCTCATGCTACACAATATTTACATAAAGTTTTTTGATTGTGTTATCGACGCATTTTGCGTGCGGTTGCGATAATGGTTAGTCCAGAGAGAATCATACCGCCAAGCATTGCAATAGATGTTGCGTTATCACCCGTGTTTGGCAGAACAGCTACCTTCTTGGTGCGAGTAGATTTCTTCTGCTCTGACTGCTTAGGTGTGTCTTCAGATGGCTTCTGTGGCTTATCAGATGACTCGGATGGAGTATCTGGGGTGCTTGGCGTTACAGGAGTCTCTGGCTGGTTTGGCTGTGGCTGAGGAGTATTTGGGTTCTCGGGAGTCACAGGAGTTGTTGGATTCTCTGGTTGTGGGTTGACTGGATTCTCTGGCTGAGGATTGTCTGGCACAACTGGAGTATCTGGATTGTTTGGTGTAGGCGGATTCTCTGGCTCTGGAGTTGGTTGAGGTTCTGGCTCTGGTGTAGGCTCTGGTGTAGGCTCTGGTGTAGGCTGTGGCTGTGGGTTCACAGGCTCGTCTGGATTGACTGGTGTCACAGGGTTATCTGGATTAGGATTATGGTTATCACCATTATCACCAGGGTTCTCAGTGTTGCCATTGTCAGTGTTGCCAGGAGTCTCTGGGGTTGCTGGGTCAGATGGGTTCTCAGTACCATTGCCACGACCACCAGAGTTAGCAGCTACATAAGACCATGCACTTGAGCGGGTACGCTCGGTTGAAGTGAGTGTGATTGAGTTATCAATGTGGTCTGAGAAAGTAGTCTCATACTCAATCCAGTACATGTTGTTCTCGTCAAATGGTAGTGCAGACAAGTCCCATGCGAAGGAGTGACCGTCCTCAGCGATTACTGGCTTAGTGGTTGTGTCAGTAATCTTTACCCAACCTGGGGTTGGAAGTACGTTACCCTTATTGTCCATCATAACGCGGTAAATGCGGAATGAGCCAGGGACGTAGGTTGAGGAGTTCTCAATAGTGTCAGTAAGATTGACATTGTGAAGCGTAGTACCAGCGTTGTTGAGACGTACCTTCCAAAGAACAGTGTTGTGGTCGGTCTTAACTCCCCACTTAGCAATGTTCTCGTCAGTAAGCTCGCCATCGGTGAACGCACTGATATTGAGGTCGCTAGAGAAGTGAGTGTTAAGGTCAATTACGCTGAGTGTCTGGTCGCCTTGTGGTGTACCAGCCTTCATGTGTGCAGCAAGCCAAAGCGTACCACGAATATCGGACTTGTTCTCTACCCAGTCATTAAAGGTAATACGAACACGACCTGGGTTTCCTGCCGTGACATTTGCGGTTCCCATTTCAGCGCCATCGGGTGCATAAATTGGGAATGATGTTCCCTCTGTTGACGGGAATTTTAGCTGCGTCGGCAGCTCAAGCTCAAGATAGTCGCCGTTATGTACGTCAGCGTCCTCTTGTGTTACTTTCCAGCCAACCTTGATGTAGAAGTCTGAGTTAGTATTAACTCGCGTGATGGCTTCCTTGTTGAGGTTGGTTAGGCTAAACTCTGTAATGGTTGTCGCCACGGGCGATGTTGCAGCAAGTGCTGGAACAGCTAGTCCAACCATTGCTATGAGAGTTAGCAAAAACAGTTTTACTTTTCCTGGCATTTGTTACATCCTTTCTTTTTGATGAACTTTGTACGTATATTGTAACAAATTACTTCTTGTATTACTTATAGTTCACAAAATTCACATAGTAAGTATAGCAGAAACTCCCTAGTTATACCGCTAGGGAGTTTGCTATCTCGATATTACTTTTTCTTCTTGCGAATACCCAGTGCTACAAGGATTGTTCCGATTGTTCCCAGAACACTCGATACTGTAGCAGTATCTCCTGTGTTAGGGAGTACAGATTTTTTAGTATTCTCTTGACGACTTGTTACCTCAGTATTCTGAGTTACTTTGTCAATACGGTTTTCCTGTGTTTGCACGTCGTTTTGAGCTGGAGCTGGAGTCTCGTGGCTTGAGTCCTCAGTTGGAGTTACAGGTTGATTAGGCTCTGGCGTAGGCTCTGGCGTAGGCTCTGGCGTAGGCTCTGGCGTAGGCTCTGGCTCGGGGATAATGTTAGGCAGGTCGCCACCGTTAAAGACAGCATAGAACACGCCGCCCTTTTGGGTGTTTGGAATTCTTTGACCTGGCTTGACGCTTTCTCCTGTGAACATATTGGTAAAACCGATTACTGGATTACCGTTCTTGTCTACAAAGTTAGTTGGAGCTTTAATTTCACCTGCGTTTGTTGGGACGTTGGTAAATTGCTTGGATGCGCCGTTAACAAAGGTGATGTCACTATTTTTCGCCCACCGAATATACTTGGTGAATGTGATAATCTTTTTACCAGCATTATCAACGGTTTCTGTCTTAGTGCCGTCGGCTACTGGGTAAGGCATTTCTGGTGCAGGTGTGTCAGCTTTATCGTCTTGTGCGTGAACACTAACGCCGACAATGCGATAACCATCACGCTTAAAAGCTTCCTCAATATCTGGTGGGAATACACCGTTATTGGCGTTTTGGTCAGCTGTAACATCCAGGGTAGTTGCTCCTGTGGCGGTTGTACCGCCGTTACCATCGATGATGTAGCGTGTGATTACGTCTGCTTCTGGATTTGGTGTTGGAGCGTCTGCTTCAAAGACTGGTGTAATTGCGTTAAACCATGTGTCGGCGCGTGAGTAACGAGTTGCTCCGTCAGCCATAATGCGTGTGTGAGTTAGCTCAGCGAGTGAGAGAACTGCATTTCCGTCAGTTGTGAAATTGACTGGTACATCTTGGTTGTATTTATCGGTGCGGAATGCCTTGATGTGGTAGCCTTCTTTGGTTGGTAGCGATACTTTTGGAATGGTGAAACCGTTACCCATATCCTCGGCAGTTGGCGTGAACATGACTGCTGGGTCATTTGATGCGTACTCACCATTGCCTTTGTTTGCTTGTAGCTTAAAATTGTCGTATGCTGCCCATGATTTCATCCATGTGGCTGCGACGCCACCATATTTTTCTTCGTTACCATCAATGTCTTGGGTGCTGATATTAAACGTATCACGAACGTTGATGTGTGTCACGCCATTTTCGTCAATGGTATAAGGAAGTGAGTCTGAGTAGTCATCTTCCCATGAGTTAGTCTCGTAATTACCAGCAGCGTTATCAATCTTGGTATAGCCCGTCATAGCCATGCCACCTTGGTTCGGATTGAAGTTGGCTTTGAAGGTAACGTCGTCGTTGCTCTTGTCATAGGTAAGAACTGGTACGGTGAACTCGCCCGTGTTTTCGTCTTTAGAGCCGTTACCCGAAATGACAACGTGAACTGTGGTAGTTGCGCCAGAGTCATTTGTGTAGGTAACATCGCCATTAGCATCTGGCGTTAAAATATCGCCAGTGTTGTTAGCCGAGATAGTTGTCGGCGTTGCCGTGTCAGTTGTCTCGGCAATAGCTGGCGTGGCGGCTGCAATAGTAGCCAGCATGCTAAGAGCAAGACCAGCGGTCACTGCCATATGTGCTTTGTGTTTAATCATTCAGACATCCTTTCTTATTTGTGATTTGCCGATTGTTCGCTCAAGGCATTTTAAGCCAGCTTCGTGGTATTGTCTACCACCTGTTGAGAAGCAGTAGTCCTCTAACACGATTGGAGTAATAGTACGGTCAAATAGTCCGACCGCTGTTGCAAGCACACACGCATCCGTGTCTAATCCGCAAATATATGCTTCACCAAGTTCTTCGTAGTCATTTAATTGTGCAAGCAATTCAATAAAATCGTCATTAACACAGCCATATGTCGTTTTCTTAAACGTTGCATCGACTAGCTCTTTGAGTGGCTCATATAGGTCAGTTTCGTCTGACGTTTTTAGGTCAGACCAGTTAAAGTACTTTTCATACATACTTCCTGTGTAGTTGAGGAATTTTGTTGCAACAATTTTATCAAATTTACCGCTCTTAGCAAGAGCCACGATTTGATTTGCTTTCTCGACATGTTCTGTCGTTTTGAGGAATCCGTTTTGAACATCGACGACAATCAGTATTTTGTTGTCCATTTGCGTCTCGTTTCTATGAAATAAAAGGCTCCCACCGCTCGTGGGTGAGAGCCTTAAAGATTAGTACATTAAACGTGCTTACTGGTTCTTGCGCTTACGAGAAAGTCCAAGTGAAGCAAGAATCGCTCCGATACCAGCAATAATGCCTGTTGCGGAAGCTGCGTCGCCCGTGTTAGGAAGTGCGTTCCTACGAACTCGCTTGCGTACCCAATGTCCCTGTGGAGCGTTATCGGACTGAGTAGTGGCTCCGCCGTTACCAGTATTGATATACTGTGGCTCACCTTGAGTATGGTAAATAGGAATGCCCAAGTAGTTGTCACCATCGGTACCAGGAGTTACTGGATTGTCTGGTGTTACAGTACCAGTTCCGCCGCCAGGCTCACCAGGAGTGATGTTACCGTTGTGCCCACCAGGAGTATCTGGGTTAACTGGGTTAACAGGATTATCTGGTGTTGGTGGGGTAACAGGATTGTCTGGTGTTACCTCGTTTTTCTGCCAGACAGCATAGACGTTATAGACGACAATGACCTTATGTGGGTCTTTAGGGTCAGTCATCTCACTGCGCTTGCCGATGCTCTTGAGGTTAACCATGTTGTTGTTAACAATGACATTTACCTCGGTGTCAAGACCGTTTCGTGACCAGCCCTTGAAGGTATAGCCCTCGCGAGTAAATGTTGGACGTACTGGAAGGTCAGTAGCAGATGGGTCGCCAGAGATTGCGTACACAGTTTCACCGTGCTCGCCCTTACCGCCATTAGCGTGGAAGTGGAGCTGAATGTGAGAAACATTCTGTGGGTAGTTCTGTGTTGGGTCATAGTCTGGTGGAGTAGCTGTTACATAGTCGGCAACGAACACCTTATCCTTGATGGAGTCAGCGTCATAGTGACCACCTGGCAGCAGAATGATGGAGCCATCTGTGGAAATCCAACGCTTAACCATAGTGCCGTCAGCAAGAGAGTACTCGCGGTTAGGTGCTACAACGTCAGTGTGCTCACCTGTGTTGGTGACGCTCGTCTCGCCCTTGTTCAGCTTACCAGAGTAGAACATAATGGTGTTCTTGCCTGCGACTGGCTCAAGAGTTGGTGGAACGCCGTCAGTTGGGACGTGCTCACCAGTGCCAGGAGTAGGTGGAGTAACTGGGTCTGGAGTTGGTGTTGGTGTTGGTGTTGGGGTCGTTGCCAGCTTATAGACCGCATATACCTTATAGACATGAACTACACTACCGTCAGTATCGTTCTCAACGGTGAATCCAACGCTAGAGAAGTCTACGTGGTCGTTACCGAGAACAAAGGTAGTAGACGCACCTGGGTCTTTCGCCCAACCAACGAAGGTGTAGCCAGCCTTCTCAGCCTTTGGAGCAGCAACGTTAGCTGCTTCTGCTGGGTTAGCATTGGCAGTGGTTGAGGTTGTGTCGGTAGAACCAGCGATAGTGCCGCCGTTAGCATCAAAGATGTAAGTGTTCTTATGCTGTGTAGCTGGAGCGTTCTGCTTCCAGATTGCATAAACCCTACGAACATGAACGTCGGTAGTACCGTCAACGGACTCGTCAGCAGTAATACCAGAGAAGTTTGCGGAGTTTACGCCGAGAGACTCTGCTTCGGTTGAAGTGTTAGAAGCTCCCCAACCGACAAAGGTGTAACCATCACGAACCATAGCTGGCGCAGAAATTGCGCTTACGTCGTTGTCATTACCGCGAACAACGGTAGAATGAATTACGTTTGCATCATCTGCGACGTGTCCGCCATTTCCCATGAAGACATAGCGATACTCGTCGGTGCGTGCCTGGGAGTTATCTTTCCAGATAGCATAGAGGGTATAAACCTCGTCAGTCTTGTGTGGGAGAGCGCCCTCGGTTGTGTGACCTGGAATGTGCTCTGCGTCACGAGTGCCCATTGCTTCGGTCAGTGTACGTGCAGAAGCTACAGTTGAGTTCTTATCGTGAGAGAAGCCAGCAAGAGTGAATCCATCACGAGTCATCTTAGTTGCAGCTTCTACGTTGGGCATATCGGCTGGAAGGAAGTTATGACGCTCAAGCATTGTGTCGAGACCACCCTCGAAATGACCTCCGTTAGCGTTAATGACAAGTCGATATTGAACGTCATTGTTACCGTCTTTGTCCTGCCAGACTGCGTGGAAAGTCTCACCGTTGACGGTATCAATCTCACGAGTCTCACCTGGAGCCATTTCATCGCTACTGCCATCGGTTACCCACTTAACGACGGTATGACCGTCTGGGTCGGTTAGACCAGATGGAGCTGTGACCTTCGTACCCTCGCCACCAGCAAACTTAGTACCATTGAGCGAAACGTCACTTACGAACTGAACAGCCATCTTGTCGGTTGGTACGCCATCACGAACATTTGGAATGTTACCCTGTGTAAAGGTAATGTTTGTAGACGTTGGTGCAGCGGTTGGCGTGGTTGTTGGATTGGTAGTAGGAGTGGTACCTGCTGGGGTTGCAGCTTGCTTCCAAATAGCGTAAACGGTGTGATATACGTGACCGTCATGGTCGCGCTCAAGAGTCATCGGATTCTCGCCAGCAATAACGGACATAAAGTTAACATTAGTTACTCCGAGGTTTGACATTGCGTCAGATGTGGCGGTTTTGCCCCAACCAACGAAGTCATATCCGTCACGAACAACGGTTGGTGCTGGGACATTGTCGTCGGTCGTACCAGATGTTGCTGGTACCTCAATGATTGTGTTGGTACCGCCAGCTGCGTGACCGCCATTAGCGTCGAAACGATATACTGGCTGCTCAGTCTCGCCAGTAATATTCAGCTTAATCTGATAGATGGCATAGAGCTTGCGTGTATGAGTTACATTACCGCTTGCGTCTGTAGTATCTGTAACCTGCGCCTGGCTTGCGTCAACGGTATACACACCCTTAATACCCTTGGAATTGGTATATGAAAGGTCTGCCCAGCCAACAAATGTCATACCTGGCTTAGATGGTGTAGCTGGCGCATTTACCGACTGACTGTCTGAATCAAGAGTGACGGTCTTAGAGGTTGAACCGTCATCAAACGTGCCACCGTTAGTGTCGAATACATAATTCCACTTCTCTGTGGTAGTTGCTGGCGCAGCAGGTGGTTCTGCTACCGCAGGTGTTCCAGCCGTTACTGTAGAGTTTTCCTCAGTTGGAGTAATTGCTCCTGGGGTGGACTCCTCTGTAGACGCGGTTGGTGTAGCTGGCGTCTCAGTTTCAGCGGTAGCTGGCTGAGGGGTCTCAGCTGGTGCTGGATTAGCTGGCGCTTCGGCAGTCGTCGGAGTTCCAGTATCAGCGGTTTCGGCGAGAGCTGGAGCTACATTTGAAATGACGGTGGAAAAAGCCATCATTCCCGTTACAATGCCAGCGGTAATTCGCCTTTTAGTTTCATTCTTGAAAAAATCAGCCATACATTTCCTTTCTACTTGGCTGCATTTGCATCTACTCATTATATCACGAAACCTACATATCGCGCAACTGCGGGTTTAACATAATTTTTGCACGAATTGTTATGTTAAAGACGCGAGCTAACATTTGTTAACCCGCGCCAATATCTTATTTGATTTTACTCACCTACGTGAATTTTCACGCCATTTGGTTGCATGAACGTCTTTTGTCGTACAAGCGCCGTGATTACTCCAATTACTGAGTAACCGATTGGGTACAATTTCTCATACGGCTCATTACCCTCGACAATTACATCAAAACTAACATTGAGTTCTGGCTTATAGTGCATACAAAGCGGGTCTGATTTAGTCATAGTGAGAGTTCCATCAAAGTCGCAGATTTGCACACTCTGAATATCGTGACTATCTCTGTAAGATTCCTTCACGCCCTCTACGGCAGCGTCCAGATTTTCGTTAAGTAGTTCAAGAAATTCAATCACTGGATGTCCAAAGGCGTATACCGACCCCTTAATACAATCGAAATCATTTGCGTCGTCATGTACCAAGTCGTATAAGAGGTCGCGCTCTGGCGAGCAAACCAGCCTGTTCAAATGTTCACTATTGTACGGATATGTACTATTTTGAACAAACTCGCTTCTTGGACTCACAATTACGTCGGGGAATTTCCAAGTTACATTGCAAGAAAATTTGCGATTCATTTTACACCGTTTCATTAGATACGAACATTACAATCGTGCGTGCGTCATGACCATATGCCGCGTAGCCACTACACGTAACAGCAAATATCACTTTGTGATGACCGTCGAGACGTGATGTAATATCCGCGGAGTCATTCTTTGCGGTTGCGTTATCGTAGAAGTCTTTTTCCCACTTAGCAAGTCTTTCTGGACTCATAGTTGGTGTATTGCGAACGTCTGTATAGTTAGCGTCAACCTTCATTGCGGCAACGGGTGTATAAGTGCTTGTCCAGTTCACCTTATCCCACCACGTTAGCGTACCAAGCTCATTAAAGTTAGCCTGGGTAAACTTTTCTCCGAGGTCGTGGAACATAGTACCCGCGTTCATTTTGTGACCATAGATAATCTTAGTTGGATTAGTTAGGCTACTTTGATTGTCGAGGAATACCGTGCCAGATTGGGAGTAGTTTCCCCAAATATCGCGATAGAGATAATATTCCTCATCGTTCGCAGGCGCGATTCCTACTGGATTGTTTACACGTGTTCCATCTATTTTGACCCACGCCTTAGCGTCTGGCGCTTTCTGTGCAAGCTGGTCTGGGTTAACTGGCGCGTCATTTCCTTCAATTAAGTTGCCAGCTTCATCAAATTGCGCTGTATTGTCTGGCTCAACGTCAGCATACAAATCTTCAATAGCTTGACCCTGCAACATGGGCGTAATGTACTGAAATGCCGAGTAACCAATGAGTACAACTCCAACAATCATTGTGACTATTGAAAAGAAAATAGCTATTCTACGCTTGAGTTGTTTGTTCATTTCCCTCCTTTTATATATGAATAGTGCCTACTCGAAAACTGAGTAGACACTATTATAGGTCATATTAAGTTGTTTTGCAATCTTTGTTAAACGCCAAGTAGCGAAGAACCACCAAGGACGTTTGCAAACTGACTGAACTTGCCAGCAGAGTAAATAATGTACACAATCCAGATACCAACAATTGCAGCAATCTTGATAAATGCCTGGGTATAATTACCATCCTTGAAATCGCCAAAGATTTTAAATACCAGTGGTACGGAGAAACCGAGTGCTGCGATGCCGATGACAATGGCGACGAGTGCTTCGATGCCGCTCTGAGTGCTGGTCAGCCAAGAAATAACGCCAGAAAAATTCATATGCCCTCCCCTCAAACAATCTTGTAAACGTTTACGTTTATATCAACTCGCGCGCGAGGTTACAACAATATAATCTTGCCCGCCCGTTACGACGGGCAAGATATTTAATTACTTATTTGGCTTGCGCTTTGCGTTGAGCCTATTGGCACGCTGTTCAAGCCTTGCCATCTTGCGCTCCATGCCGTTTGCCATAGCTGCGCGCTCCTCGGCACTCTTGCCAGGAAGGTGGTCAACGAACTTTTCCTTAAAGAAGCGTTTTACCTGTGCTTTAGCCTTTCGGTCATCGCGAATCTTAGCTTGGACTCGCTGCTTAGGTTGAGCTGGAGCCTTTGGTTTAGCCTTAGCTGCCGCCTTGTTCTTCTCAATCTTGTCCGCAACCGAGTCGATAATTCTCTGCTCGCGTGCTGCTGCTTCCTCAACCTTCTTAGCTTGCTTAGCTGCTTTCTTCGCCTGCCGCTTACTTCTCGGCTTTTTCTTGTTACCCTTCTTGACGTCTTGAACCGTCTCTGGTTCGTCGCCAACATGAGAGTTATCGAGATTCTCAGCACTAGCCTGTGTTACGGCACCGCCGTCAACAACTGCGTCAAGAGGAACTGTTGGGGCATTGAGCGCACCATTAGCACCTAGACCATTCATGCCGTCCTCAAGTGCAACCTCTGCGGCGTTTTCGGAATTGTTAATTCCGTCGCCACCAACAAACTCAAAGTTGTTATAGGCTTTCTTGAGTGCGTTAACTCGGTCATTTCCCTTCATTTCTGAAGACACGTCCTTGAAATGTTTGAGTGCGCTACCTGCGATATTGCCGCCAGAAGGTTTGAAGTTCTTAGCCGTGTCAACCGCATGTTTAGCCGAACTGACTGCCAATGAAGCGCCAACGCTCGCCGCCGTGCTTTTACCGATACTAAGTGCTTCGCCAAGTGAAGAACCGCTCTTATGAGCGTCACGAGCCGCTGTGATACCATCCTTCATACTGGAAGCTCCAGCATGAGCAAGTCCTCGTCCAAGAACAGCTGCGCCAGTAAGTCCTGCGACAGCACCAGTTGCGGCACCACCAACAACCTTACCAAGCATGGAGTCTTTCTTTAGACCTCCGCCGAGTGCAGATTCGCCCATCTTAGGCATACCACTGTCGCTGCCATAGAATAGAGCCTTCTTAGCGTTCAGCCAGTCCGAAATCATAGCTGCCACTGAAAGTGGAATGGTAATCATAAGGTCAACAATATTACAAGTTCTGGACTCACCACCGCCAACGCTAATTTTCATAACTGGGTAGGTGAGAATGGCGATTGAAATGAGCGATAGGAACGCCATTAAGATGGTCGTCATGATAGTTGACACACCGTTTGCTATCCAGCCGAAAACTGGGACACCTCCGACCGCGGACTGAACGCCCGTTGCTGCGCCAGTAATTCCAGTTGTTAATATCGCAATGAAACTTGTGAAGAAACTTACGATAATAGAACCGAGAATGACAGAAATCGCAAACATCATGAACGAGCCTGTTGCACCAACAAGGTAAATAGACATGTCGAGCAGTCCGAAGAAGTCACCTGTAAACTGAGCGCGTGCGTAACCCTTAAACACCTTAACAATGGAGCTAATAAGAACGCCAGTAACCAGAGAGAGCAGACCAAGAAGTGCCGCCCAGCCAGCTGCTACCCAAGTAACATTGAGCTTGGCGTATGCGCCAACAAGATAGCTAGAGTCCGCTGGGTCTGCACGTGGAATTACGTAACGTGCAAACTTGAAGCTGTTAACACCAGTGCTCGCAGACTCAGAACCAGGGGTGCCGCCCGTGTGAGCAGCCTTATAGGTTAGTGATACAAGTTCCTTCTTATCGTTAAACTTTGGCTTAGACTGAAGCAGGAACACCATGGACTGATTGGTAAAGTTGTTACCATTGTCGCCAGCGTTGGCGTTGACATATGCACGAGCAACCATGTTTGCCACAAATGGCTCGTCTTTGTCTGAATCAAGCTTAGTTAACTTTGAACCGTCCCATGGGTGTACTGTCATAGAGCCTTGCTCGGACTTACCGCCCCAAACATACGAGTTACTATTCAGCTCCTCGTTAGAACCGTCCTTTGCAGCGTTTGCCGCGTACAGGTAGGTGCGTGGGTTATCGAGAGATACACTTGTTACACTACCGAGTTTATCTGACGGGAGTGAGAAGAACACCGTTTGGTCAGCGTCGCTTGTCGTGTGCATGTAAATCTTCTTAGAGCCATCGCCGTTCTCGTCATCAGAAACTTTTGCCTTACCGTCTGCACCAAGGCGACTTTTTACGTCTTTATTGCCCTCGTCATTTGAGTCGGCGCCGTTTTGTGAGAAATCATAAACTTGATTCAGTGGACGGTCTGCCAACGTCGAGCTATAGTGTGCACCGTAGCCAAGAATCTGATTGGATATTCCAGACATGAAGGTGGTTTGTCTACCAACTGCATTGTTGGAGGTATCGCCCAAATACGCGAGATAATCGCCTGCGTTGAAGGTTTGATTTCCAGCTACATAGCCAACAAGTTTTTCAATACCAATATCGTTTGGATTTTGGTTGCCAGCTTTCTTTAGTAGTACTTCATTTAGATGTGATACATCAGATGCTCCACCATTGCCGCCGTTTGGCAAAAGACTTACATCGTAGTTTGTAAGACCCGCATACTGTAGAGAATCAACAATCAAATCATCGTTAATGGTTCCAAGTGACTGGTATGCTGCCTGGAAGGTATTGCCACTTAGAGTTGAAAGTCCACTAATGAGCACAACTGCAAATGGAGTTGCGAACAAGATTGTGAGAACTCTAAGACCAAGTTGACCAGCCTTTGAGAATGCACTCTTACCTTGTGAAACGTTACGAAGTCCAGAAATAAGTGCGAGTACAAACAGCGCAATCATAATGGTTAGTGCAAGACCAGCGAAAGCACGAATGAGGTTTGCATCTACGCCAGCGTCAGCAAATAGCTTTTTAACAGTGCCACCAAAGATTCCGTCGTCTGCACCATACTGAGGAGTAATTCCGTTAGCAACGCCCGAGGTTGAATCATCGGTCAGACCAAATACATTAACTGGGTTAATGTTAACGATTGATTGCTGAACGGACTGAACCAGTCCAAACGCCATTGCGAATACAGAAGCTCCGAGAGCTGCTGGGGCGAGTGCAAGTGTTCCTTGCTTAGCTCCAACGTCATCGCCGTTATCAAACGCTTGAATATATCCGTGCTCGTACAACGTTTTAATGTTATTTACTGCTCGGATGGCATTTTGGTCGGATGCGTCAGCAAATGGGTCCATGTTGTTGTTCACGCCGTAAGCGTAATCCAACTTACCATCGTTCGCAGCAATGTTATTGAGCTTCGATAAAGCGCCCATTGTAATATCGCCACCGCTTGAACGACCAGCGGTACCCGTGCCAAAGACATATGCAGCAAGTGCATTTGCCGCAGATGGACTTCCTCCATTGCTCCAACCGTAAAGCGGAGTTGCGTGAGCAACTTGCGCAAATGGAGCCATGAACATGGTCAGCACAAGCATGAACATTGTTAGAATTTTAGCAAATCCTTTTTTACGATTCATATGGAACTACTTTCACCTCGCTTTTAATTTCGTTGTCCAACGTATACACTTCGTTACCATCCTCTCTCATTAGGTCTTTAGTGACGCCGTTAACGCTTAGATGAAATTTCTTAACGTTGGGATATTTACACGCAGCTTGTACAATTTTGTAGAATACATTTGATTGTAATTCAGCTTCAATTCTTCGCGCACCGCCAGCGTTTGAGTCGCTGATATTAAGGCAAATATACGCCAAGTAAACGACAATATCTCGTGCACGGCAATCATATTGTGACTTAGACCATTGTACCACATCGTTTGGGATAACGTCAATTCCATTGTCCTCTTTAATCTCTTTGAGCATCTTCATAAGTTTAAGCTCAATGAGGTCGAGAGACGTTTTCGGCGAGAGAGCGCGATATGGAATAATTTGGTCGAAACGTCCAAGCAACTCTGGAGCAAATCCGATACTCATCAAGTTCTCTCTCAAAGAACTTAACAGGCGGTCTGTTTCAGCTTGCTGAGCATGTGTAATAACAATTTGACCAGACTCATCGAATTGTACATCGTTAGCAGATGTTGAGTGCTTCGCATCGTCCTTAAATACGCTTGCGCCAGCGTTGGTCGTTGCGATGACGATGGTATTTCGTAATGAAACCTCCATGTTTTCGACACGACCTTCGCGGTTTAGCACAGTATAGTTTACCATGCCCTCGTCGAGGATATACAAGCAATCCTGCCTAAACGTTTTAGAGCCTTTTTCAAACTCGTCAAGTTGGATTACGGCGTTTGGTTTGTGTCTAACAATCTCACCCAAACGCTCTCTGAAAAGATGTGCATCCGAATCATTTGCGTATTCTGGAACGTTAATTGTCTCTAGTACACGTTGACCTGGATATAACGTTTCAGCCAGAGCTTTTACCGATTGAGACTTACCAGTACCCGTTGAGCCAGTTAGTAAGCAGGTAAAGATTGGTCGGTTGTTATTTTGACGCTTTCTAAACGCCGTTGCGTGTAATAACAAGTTCCACGTATAGAGCGCAATTGGTTGACCGAGGACTTGTGAACGAATGTTATTAAATACCTTGTTAGCATCGATGCTGAATTTAAGCTCAATGGAGAATCTGTCTCTAAAGATACGGTCAACGTCATCCTTTTTCGGCGAACGATGGTCTAGTATAGCCGTTGCAACCATATCCTCCAAGGTATCAAGCGTTTTACGTGGCTCGGCTTCCGACGGTCGATACGTCCTGTTATTATCGATGATATATTCAATCACATCATCACTAATTGCAGGACAACCGACGGCAACCTTACTCCACCAGTTTCGAGCAATATCGTGAACAACTGGTCTATCAAGCTCTTGAATCTCAATACGCTTAAAACGCTCTGCGAATGGTTCGTCAACTGCAATCGTTGAATCATACTCTCGGCTAGTAGTCGCGGCAATTACACGGATTGGAGCGCGGGCAAGTTTGTCTTTTGCAAGGTCGCCACCGATTTTTGTTCCTTCTCCGAAGATGGTAACGAGCATGTGAACCTCATCGATAAATAGAAGCATTTTAACTTCGTCATCCATGAGAGCTTTTTGAGCCTTCATCTCAAATTTCTTTAGGTCTGCGAGGACGTTTGAAATTGCCGCTTGAAGTTTATTTCGGTCTAACGCGGAGAGTGCACCAAGCGCAAGTGAAACAACGAGGTACTTAACACCTCGAATGCCCAATCTACCTTCATTGGTACGTTTTACAAACTCCTCGACAATTGCCGTCTTACCTACACCAGCGTTACCAATAAGCAGCGCAATTGGTGTAATTGGTCGAGTGAGTACCTGTTCAAGTAAGTCAAGTTCCTTATCGCGACCAACGACATCCTGCGGTTGTTCTGCCAGATTTTGTAGCGAACTTCCGATGGATTTGTTATACTCGTCAAATTCATCAAGCCACTTTTTGCAGAGTTTAGCACTTTCTCTCAGCTCATCATCGCTTAAAGATAATGCAGACAAACTCTGGCGTTCGCGTTGAAAACACTTTTCAGCAAACTCCTTTTCATGCGGAGACGCATACTCGTTAGAGTATGCGTCAGCGCGGTTTTTAATTGTTTTTAATACTGGAATATAGTTATCTATAGTTATCACTTCCCACTACGATTTAGCTGTTCAACCTCATTTGAGCCGATAACCGTTGCTTTTTGGTTAACGTTCTTAAAGAGTGATTTATCAAACGATGTTGAGTTATATGAAGAATATGTACTAGCCAATTCTACCAGTTTTGCGTTTACGCTGTCAAGGTCGCTTTGTACACTGCTCAACTGACCCTTAATGGTAGTGTTCGTACTATCAGACTTCAAGCGTTCAGTAAGGTCGGAAACGCGCTTAGTCAACAGCTCTTTCTGGTTGTTGAGTGCAGCATATTGAGAGTCCAAATCCTCCTTTAGAGCGCCCTTAAATGCCTGGTTGTAAAACTCCTCAAAGTTGAACTGACCATCGTCGGAAAGCAACGTGCCTTTCAGCGTTTGTACTTTATAAGCGTCGCTATTGATAGCTGGATTTGTAGTAATCCTAAAGCCAATAACATCAAGCAGGTCGCTTTGAACTTCAACGGACTTTGACTTCGCATCTGTATCACGGTAGTTAAAGTTATTCATTGAGGTTCTTAGAATATTCTGGATATCCTCGTCGCTCAAATTAGTATCACTTGGTTTCTCGGTCTTAGAGTTTGAAGCCTGGCTTCCGTTATCTTTAATCTGATTACTAAGCTGCTCAGTTGCGACGAAGTTCTTGTTCATAATGTACACGTTGTATACATCTTGAGTGGGCTTCGGAATTACGAGGTAAAAGTCGCCATTTGCGGCATACCTGCCGAAAAGTACGGGTATTTCTTGACCTACGTGACCATTAAGACCGCTGGACGCAACAAATACTCGATAATCCGTACCTTTTGCTGGAATCTTCAAGCCGTCACTAGCTTCAATGTGTAAACGAGCTATCAGTACGCTGTTTGACTCGTCAGTATAAAGGTTAACAATCTTAACCTGCGCGTTTGAGCGCTTGAATTGCATCTGTGTGCCAATCGGTGAAGATGAGCGCATAAGCATACTTGCATATTGCGTATTGCCGACACCCATCCATACTCCGCCGATGGCTGCAAGGAGTGCGCCCGTAACAAACATCGCGTTGTAACGCGAAATTACTTTCGTTCTCGGTGATTTATCTTTTCTCAAAGCGTACTCCTTTCTAAATAAGAGTAGATAGTTTTACGAAGTTGTTTACCTGTCCGCGCTCTCTGTGCAGCAAAACCTGACAAGCGCCGTGCTGCGTCAAACCGCCAACAATTACTTGCGATAATCCTTCGGCGCCGATAATCTTTGCATAATCATCAACTTCCTCGGGCATTAAGGCTCCCATCATCGTCCATGATGGGTCTGTTGCAAAGTTTGTGTAATATGTACTCTGCATCGTGAACACGTCGGCGTGGTTTGCACCATCAAAGTCAACACTTGTTACAGGCGATTTAACCTTGTCAAATGTAAAGATAAAGCGAACGCCATTATTCTCCGCGCGTTTGATTAGTCCATAAGCCATCTTGTTGACTACATACTTATGGAGGTTATCAACGCCGTGAATGACAATGAGGTCGTCTTTACCGACGGTACTCAGCGCATAATTCAAAATGTTCAAGAACTGGGCTTGCTTAACATTCTCATTTACAATACTTGAGAAGTCGTAATATGTGTTGAGCGCATTACTTGGGGTAATCTTAGTAGTACTTCCGAAGATTGCTCTGTGCGCAGTCAGTGCTGAATCAAGCGTAGAGTGTAGCGCGTGTGCAATATCGGCTTGGTTGGTCGAACCCTTTGTACGAGCTTCGTCCTCAAGCGATGTAAAACTTTGAATAAGATTACCAAGCGTTGCATATGCTTCTGGGTGCTTGAGGTTCAAGAAGTTTGTACGCTCTGGGTGGCTAAGCGCGTCAGCCGTCCAATACTTGTTATTGATGTAGAACCTCATAATTGCATCATCAACCTGCGCACGTAGCTTGAATCCAAACTCCCCACTCGTCTCAAACTGATAATTATTGAGAAGGTCGAAGATATTAATAAGTTTCTCACGCTGTAAACTAAACAGATTAGCTACGTCAGAAATCTTACCGAATCCTTCAAGCGGGTTAATCGTAACCCTCGATACATCAAACCAGTTAACAAGTCCGTCTGGGAGTTTCTCCATAGTGTGCATAGATGGGTCTAAATAGTTAAATCCGTTAAATACGAAGTGAACCGCCTTATGACCACTCATACAAATATCGTTAGCTGCTGCTTGGGCAACAATTGAAGATGACGAAAAATGTTCGTCAGTTCTGGCAGCATAAAGTCCCATGCGCTCATTTTCTGGAATGACGATATAGGCTTCCGAACCAGTAGAACCTTCAAAATCGAAAATTGCGGCTGAGTTTACCAATGAATATGAGTCATCGCCAATAGCAACGCCGTGGGGGTCGCAAAGAGCTGGCGATGCTGCGAGGTTAATACCCGCATAGTTGTAACTTGTTGCTGTGTCTACAAAAGGCTCTTTAATGAGCGGTGCAAAGATACGAACAAATTGCTCTTTCTGGTCGCCAGCGGTACTATCCCACTTGATGCCATTGTACTTTGACTTTAACAGAGTGTTCAAATCTTCAACTTGCTCGTCAATTTCTGAACGACTATTTGAAGTGATTACGAGGAAGAATTGATAGTAGACGATTGAATCAGTCGTGTTAATCAAACTCTCGTAAGTCGTGTAGTTCTCAACGTCTCGACTGTCCCTCTCAATGTCAGCTTGAGTCTTTTTAGGTGTTAGTGCTTCCTCTAACTTAGTCTTAGGCTTTCCGTTTGAGTCATCCTCTTTGTACTCAGCCTTAATAGCCTTAGCCCCCTGGGTAGCGTTTTTCTTAATGAGGGTATTACGTTCCTCGTCTTTAATTACGCCATCTTTCTCACAAAGGTAAATCTTAACACCTTTGCGAGGTGTTGCTGGAATAAGGTCAAGAAAGTCAATAAACGTCATATCACGAGAGACGGAACTCTCTGCATATAGCTGCACGATTGTCGAATACTCGCCGCGATGATAGATAAAGCTTGGTGAGAACTCGTAAGAAGACTCGTCTACAAGCTCACCCTTCTCAGTATCGAGCTTCATCCTGCCCGTGGCAGATTTTAGATTGTTTTTAATTTTCTCTACAAAATTCAACGTTACTTGACACCTCCAAACATTACAATTGCGCCGAGACGCTCAATAATTTCGTCACGATTTGTAACGACGCGTACGCGGTCATACATGGCGGGGGCGTTACGCTCAAACTCGTTAATCGATTTCTGTATTTGCATACGGTCAGTATCGCGAATAATGACGGTCTGCTCCATAGTAAGCTGCCTACCGTTATCAATAAGCGCGTTCAAATATCTTAGCTGCATATCTGCAATAGCCGCTCTTGTAGCGTCCAAACCGCCGTTCTTAGCGCGCCTAGCGATAGACTCAAGTTCATCTCGTTGTGAGTTTAACTCATTGACGGCAATGGTGGTGATTCGCTGCTCTTGACCTGTGGCAGTTCTTGTTTTGTAGTATCTCGCCCTCGACATATCTACGTAGTTTGCCGCAGATGGTAAGGTTGAGGTAGATAACATTCCTTTAACCGCATAGACGACACCAATATCACCATTACGAAATGTAATCTCGCCCGTAGTTGGACTAATCTTTGCGATACCGACGTTTTTCAAAGTCAAGTCCTTCTTTGAACGAGCATGCTCTGCAAACTTGTCAAAGGTGTATTTAAACGTTGCACCGAGCATGGAACCACCGTTGGCGGACATCATGAATACGACGAGTAGCAAAATGAGTGCAATGAGCAGTAATGCTCCCGCAGCTCCGTTATACTGAAACGCGGCACCATTGTCTTTACTAATATTATTCCAAATAAACAGTAGTCCAGCTAGGAAAATACCAGCGGTCATAACAAGTCTAATGAATGGTACGTAAGCACTTGGCGCAATACCTTCGAGACCCTTAATGTACATTCCTCGGTAGGTAGCGGGTTTAAGAATGGACGGCATGAAGCGGTATCGGTTCATACCGTCTTCAATTTCCTGGTTTTCCATTACTCACCACCGCCGAAAGAGTCGTTCAAAATAATCTCTAGCGATTTAATAACTCTGCCGATTGCACGAAACACAATGACTACAATATCGACGAGCGAGCCAGAGTTAACGTTGTCAACAGTCTGCGCTTTAATTCCGTTAATGAACTTAGTAGTTAACTTTTGTTTATTACTTGCCATCGATTTCCTCTCTACGTTTGTTCATCTTGTCTACGAATTTCGAGAGTAGACCAAACAGTTTATATCCAATAAGGGCTGCTAATGGAGCGGCACCGCCTACTGATGCGCCAATAATGACAAAGCCCATTGCTGCGTCAACCAGTCCAGCTCTTGCTGAGTGCATGGCGAGCTGAATACCGAATTGAGCAATAAATGACATTACAGAAACACCAATAAATGCACATACTGTAAGCTGAACTGCATACTGTAGCGCCTTTCCAATATACTTAGCCGCATCTTTAATTCTGTACTTCCACATTAAGCAGTCCTTTCTATTTTGTGAATACTTCTGGATTCAGACATTTGATTGTAGCACTCGCACCATCACTTGACAACTCAATCACATAATTAACAACATCTGTGTGTGCGTCTTGGTTGTCAAGGCTCTCCAACGAATCAATAGCAATAGACTTGAGCGTATCATCGTTACCCTCGGCTTCTTTAGACGAAATGATGCCGTGAATAATGGTGCTACTCACATTGAGTGTATCGCCGTCTTTCGTGTAGTTTGACGATTTGTTCATAGAAGCCACGGCAATGTAACCAGCTTGAGAGCTGTAAATAAATGGCACTTTGCAACCATCGTCGAGTGTGATGTTGTGCTCATTTGCGAGTTTCTCAAGTTTTTCGTAACCACTTAGCGTATAGGCATAATCGCCGTTTGAAAGCATCTGTGCAACCTTATAGGCGTTGGACTCAATCTTTGGAACGTCAGTTTCCGTAGACTGTGGCTTGTCAGAATTGTCGTCTGGTTTTGGCTGAGTGGTATCGTCTTGCGTATTATCTTCACTCGCGACAATATTGCCGACGCTGGTCGGCGTAGTTTGGCGAGGAGCAAATACCGCCATATAAGTAGTAATCATTCCTATTAAGACTACGATTACACCGATTATAATTTTCTTTTTCTTTGATTTCATGATTACTCACTTGGAACTACGTCAGAAATCTTAAATTGCTGAGCCTGGGTGTCGTAATAGCCGTCAACATACAGGGTATAGCCAGACTTTTTGCTGTGAATCTTTGCAGTGAAGCGCAGTGGTGCGGTTCCTTCATCGGGGGTGTGGTACATAACAAAATCAGAAACCTCAACGTCGGCACCAATTCCAACATACTGGCGTACTTGAGCTGCCGTTTGCATATAGCCGAAGAAATACTTATTTGCTACTGCCTGTGCGTTCTCTCCAAAGTCACTCTCGTTAACCTTAGCAAGTGCTTGGATTCCTTCTGTAAACTTCGACTCCACTGCTGGGTCGGTATCAATAATCCTGTCGTCTTTAGTTACCACGAGGTTGTCTCGACCGTTGTAGTCGGATACGAGCTGTTTCCAATTTGTATTAACTGGCTCATTATTCGTTTGATTGTTGTCAGTTTTATCGGCAGAGTCGTTGTTATCAGCTGGCGCTTCAATTTGACCAATCTCCGCAGGTGGTTGAGGTTTTAGTGTTTGCCACATATAGAACCCGCATGCTCCGAAAAGCACCATAAAAAATACAATCGCACAAGCGGTTGCGTGGCGCTTAAAGAAATCACTCATATATCTCCAATCGTTTTAGATATTGTGTTTCAACTCTTAATTTTAACATAGCTCGATATAATTTGCAAATCCTACACAAAAAAAGACTAGCTCAAAATGAGCTAGTCTAATGTATCGACTGATTTGAAAATCGAATTGCTACTTTTGGTGCTTGCTACATTGGCAATGTCGTTAGACGCTTGCTCTTTGTCACTCTTAAAGTCAAATGCCCCCTTTGGTGCGCGCCAATAGCTTGTCCAATTGCTACCAAGTTGGTAAGCGGATACCTCCTGGGCGTAATTTGGGTCATACCAATTACCGCTCATAGATTGACCGCCGTCACCCTTAGCTGGGGTTCCGCCGCCAGATGTTGCGTCGGTGTGCGCGCCAATTTGAAGAGGTACCGCGCCAGGCGTATCTTTTGTAACCTCGGTAGGATTACCGTTTGCATCAAGTTTGGTTACATCGAACCAACCAAGGAAAATCTCACAGTGATCGTCTCTCAAGAGAATATCGCCAGGTTGAAGCTCGTCTGCCTTAAAGTCATGTCGCTCAAATCCAAGCGGTGTGAGGACTGAGCCGAAGCTCGACTCACCAGCCAAAAGCTGTTCAATCTTTGCAAACTCTGGATTACCCGAACGACGAAGCGCTTGCATTACAAAGTTAGAACAGTCAATATCATCGCCAGTCTTCCAGCTACTACCGCGTCCAGCAGCCTGTGAATAACCACTGTTTTCGTCAGCTGCAATTTGTTTTGCAATGCCAAGGAACGTTCCAGCGTCCAACTCACCAGATTTTACTTGACGACATTTCTTACTTGTGTTAACCGTATCAACCGTTGAAGTGTTAATCGTACCAGTTGCTTGACCAGAGTTTAGAATTCCAGCAGCTTGCATTTTTGATTCGTCAGCGGGAATGTTATCTTGATTAAACAGCGCGTTAAACTTCATAGCCGCTTCCATACGACCTTCAATGGAGTTATTCCGTCCAGGTTTACCAGGAATACCAATACCAGCGCCTACAAAATACTCTTTACATGCTTCGCGCGGGTCTTTCTCGGTGAAGAAGTCTAGGTTCGAAGATACTTTGCGGGTATTAAATGGATATCCGCCGTGAAAACCACTTGCAGACGGGTCAGCATAGTTGTCAGCGTTTGCGTTCTCGCTTGCCACGAAATTACCATGTGCAAAACGCTTGTCTAACTGGAAAGCCGTTTGGTTCTCCGCATACCAGCCGCCACCGTCAGTAGAGTTTGGATATGACCAGAATTTAGACTCGGTGAAGTTTTGGTATGGGGTCTCTTGGAAGATACCGCCGCCAACGCCAGACCATGAAGAATGAACTGGTGAACCAGGTGTCTTTCCGTGCAGACCGAATCGTCCGCCACCCTCGTTAATATCAACAATAAATGAAGACTCGCCGTGCATATGACCAAGAATACCAGCAGCGCACGTTCCCGAAATACCATATGTTTGCGTTAACATATCAAACGTTGCTTTTGCGGCGTTATACTGGTCAGTTCCAGGCGTAAATGCATCGCCGTGTACTGTCTCAGATTTAGAAGCTGCGGTTGTGTCAACATCTGTTGACTTCTTTGGGCAGCCAGAATCTTCTCTGCGAACATAATGCCAGTCATCATTTGTATCCGTTGCATAGGCAGCGCGAGCCATCGGAGCTACTGCGCCACTAACCAGTGTTAATGCAATCAGCGGAGTTAAAATAAACCGCCTAATATTATCTTGTTTCATCGTCACCTCCGTGATGAAATAGTTTCTCGAAACAATCTATTATATCGTATTTTGACCCCACGGTCAATTAGTTTGCAGATACTTGGTTGTTCTGATTTGCATCAGCAAGAGCATTTGTTGCTCGAGCAACGGCATCGGTCAGAGCGTCTGGCTTCGCCAGCTCAAGTTCACCGATATAGGTTACGCTCGCAACGTTTGTCTTGTCGGTCGCTACAACAAACTCAACGGTCTTTAGTGTGCCGTCAACCTTTGCAATAGGCACGGTTACAAGGTATACGCACGAGGTATTGCCTGTAGACTTAGTAGTTCCTGCATACAGTAATGAATACTGTGGCTGTGATACGACTGCGACAGTATCTTTGATGTCAACGGCTGGATTTGAGCCAGCGAAGGTAATACTTGGTACACCAGACGAATTATTATTCCAAATTGTCGTATCGTTTGCCAACATGGTCTTAATAGCGTCTTGCGTTTCCTTTGGCAGATTATTGCTAGATGACTTAGATGTTTCAACGTCGTCGAGCTTAATACCAGACTGTACTAAAGCAGTGATAACTTTAGTTGCCGTCTCAGTAGTTTCAGTTTGATTATAGGTGGCTGCTTGAACGTCACCATTGTTCGGAGTGTTATTTTTAGCAGCAAGCTGCTTAGTAAGCGAACTGATAACGTCCTCGCGCATATCCTGTAGTTGGTCGAATGATGAACTCTTGGATTTTACAGATAGAATCTCAGCAGGCTGTTCACTTTCAAACCTATGTGTCGTTAGCGCCGAACCAATCGCCGTACCAATAAACATGGTAACGACGGAAGCTCCGACTACCGTTGCAATGGAAATCTTATTGAATAACTTTGGCTTAGCCTGTTCTGGCTTTACCTCGTCAAGTTTATTACTAGAATCATCGGCGAGAGCAGCTTCAAGCTCGTCGTCAAACTCATTTCTCATTTTGCTCCTTACGTGTTGAGAATTTGTTACACATACCTATAGTTTACACTACCAAACAACTTAAAGTCAACTTTATACAATTGCGTGAATGTTCGATTGTTAAAGAAATGTTATATCTTTAACGCTTGCAACGAATGGCGGATTTGTTCGATATGAAAATACCCTCTGCGAATTGCAGAGGGTATTAACTTAGCCAAACGCTGTTTTGAATAGTGTTTGAACATCAATCGGTGCGGAGAAAATGTCTGGTAGTCCAACGACAATCTCCATCTGATTACCCGCATTAACGACGGTTGTTCCCTTGGTGTTAAACTTCTTGTCAATGTACTTAACAAGCGAATCCTCTTTACCACTTTCAAGACGGAATGACAATTCATATTTAACCAGAAGGTTTCGAGAGCCAACGTTAAATCCTTGTCGCTTACCACCAACGTTGACTGTAGTAATAAGGTCATCAAGGTCATTGACCGCTGCAAGCGCCCAACGTGCGCCATCCGCCTTTTTCTGTTCAGCAATAGCGCGGTTGTCTTTGAAGATTGACAGTGGATATACGTATTCGCAATCGCCATACGTAACTTGTCCGTTTTCGTTGGACAAATCCTCGTAAGCATACTTATCGGGAATGACGATACTATCGAAGTATTCAATCTTGCTTTGGTCAGCGGAAATAATCTGACTGCCGAATGTTACCTCGCCACGTTCAAGTCGAGTTGCAACGTTGTTAAAGTCCTTCAACATTGCTTGTAACTTCTCGTTGTCCTTTTGGACAAACGGAACGTTAATCTCAATACGATATCGACTCTCAAGGTCATCGGTTTCAAGTGACTGCCTGGTATTGACAGTAACCTTCATATTCTTCATAGCTTTGAGAGCTTCAAGCTGTGCTTGCTCATCAAAGCTCAGCTCATTTGTCTTGCCGTCTGAGCCACGTTTCTTAGCATTGATTGCGGAAATCTCGCGCTTAATGCCTAGCGATTCAATAAGATTATGCTTGAGTGAAATAGCTTTGAAGTCGCTGGTAATGACATTGCGCTCGTAGGAACGCCATCTTAACACAAGAATTACTAGATACGCAAGAACCATTAGCGCAGTAACTATTGTTAATACGTTAAATGCTGTGGCAAGATTGGTCTGTGCCTGTAGAAGCACGTCTAATACATTTGAACCAGCGTCAGAAATGACATCGCTCGCGCCATCAAGTTCATCATTTAAAGCATTGATTGGGAACTCGATTAAAAACTTACACAGATAAACAATAAGAGTTGCGAGTCCAAAGCCTATTGAGAACTTCAAACATCGCAACCCCGCCTTTGCGTAAGGGAATTTATCTGTCGTAAGTGAGTGCTGTTCAGAGAACTCTCTAAAGGTACTCACCTTTAACTCCTTTACTTGGCTGACTGTGAACCACCGTCAGTAGAAGTCTGTGAGCTGGCAGTGGTATCGGCGTTTTGTGCGTCAGCCTTCTTCAAATCCTTCATCTTGTCGTAGGAAATGCGATACTCCTTGCCGTCCTTATCGACTGCGATGATGGCATCCTTAGAATCATCTGGTGAATCAACGAACTTAGAGACCGTCAGATTCTTCTCAGCAGCCTTGCCGTCAGAACCCTTAACATTTACGGTGTAAGAGTCGCCAACCTGGTACTGACCGCGTGGGTCAGTAGTTGACTCTACTGAACGACCAGCGCCATTAGACATGTTGAAAAAATAGAAACCAGCGCCCGCAATCGCAACAAGTGCAGTTGCTACACCAATGCCAATCTTAGCTGCGAGTGGAAGTGGCTTACGATTCTTGCGCTTCTCAGCACGCTCAGCCTTTTTCTTCTCGCGCTCGAGTTTCTTCTGCTCCTTCTTAGAGAGCGGATTCACTGGGGCGCCAGGAACACTTGGCTCGTCAATCTCGTCCTCAACCTCACCAAAATCGAGGTCATCGGAAACTGGGGAAAGCTGATTAGTTACATCAGCATCACCACCAAGGTCTGCTTCTGGCTCAGTATCGAGGTCAAGGTCGCCAAAATCATCAAGATTCTCAGCGTCAGATACATCGCCGTCGGTGATTACATCGAGGTCGTCGATTGGAGTAGCTGGCTCCTCATGTGCAACCTCTGTATCGGAAGGCTCCTCGTCAGCTTCCTCAGCATCGTCGGTTTCATCCTCGTCTGCTTGAGTGTCAACATCTTCAACGTCGTCAATGTCAACGTCGTCGTTATCAGTTGCGTAAGACTCCTCAATCTCAGCTGCACGCTTCTCAGTAAGCTCGCAAACCATTTCAGCCATTGCCTTATCGGAAAGTGCGCGATACTGGGCAACTGCAAGAAGTGCATGATACTTAGCTCGAAGCTCATCGGAAATGTCATCCTTCATATCAATGAGACAGTCTGCTTTGAGCAACATAGAGATTACTTGGCTGGTGCTCTTACCAAAGGTTGCTGCGTTCTCGTAGGTATTAAGCAGCATCTCGTCGGAGCATGCTTGGAGGACACTCTTTCGATTCTCCTCAGCGTACTCAATAGCTGCATCAAGCGCAGCCTTCTCCATGACCTGCTTCATTTCGTCAAGATAATCGAGACGATAATTAACAATTGCAGAGTTCATGTCTTCGATACTTTCCTTTACGGAAACTCGAACGGCGTCTGCGTTGTCAAAGTCGCGGTTCATTTCTGGGTACAGCTTGTCTTGGATATCATTGAGGAGCTTGTCAACTTCCTCAGCATCCATATCCTGTACCTTGGAACGGTCATTTGCGAACTCTCGTGAGAGCTTTGAAGTCTCGCGCAGGAACTTGAGGTGGATATCTGCTACCTCATCAGTCTCGTAAACGCCCTCTCCGACGATTGAGTTCTCATCGTCGTCCTCAGAAAGCATTGAAACCTCACGAACATTGCGCAGAAGGTCGCGCTTGTTTGTGGAGAGAATTGGGTTCTCAACACTGTCAGCAACTACCTCACAAGCCTTAGTTGCTGCAAACTCTGGAAGCAGATATGGTTGAATATCCGACTTCTCAATATCGAGAGTTGAAACGTATGACAGTCCAAGCTCGTTATTTGATGCAAGCTGGTCGGCAAACTTCTCGTCCTCATCCTCAGCGCGCTCGATACGCTCGTCGTTCTCGCGGATTTTATCCGCAATAACCTCTACATCGTCCTCAATGGAGTGAGCGTCATCAACGTCCTCAATAGCAGCGTCAACCGTTGGTGTGACTTCATAACTCTCTGAAATCTCGGGAGCATAGTCAAACTCTGGCTCGGTAGGCTCCTCAACAGGCTCCTCAACAGGCTCCCCAACAACAGCTTGCGGCTCTACAGGAGTAGCAGTTTCGCTTGGCTCGGAAACCTCGTTTGACTCATTCACAGGCTCTTGAGTTGCAGTCACCTTTGGTGAATAGTCAATTCCAGGAACCTTTGCGACGTCTCTAAACTCACCAGTCTCGCGGTCATAATCAACCGTCTCAAACACAAAACCAGCAAGGTCGAAACTGTCCAGCTTATTGATACTGTCTACAATGTGCTGGACAACTGGCGAACCAGATGGAATGTCAATGTAAATTACATTATCGTTCACATCTGCTTCTGAGAGAGTTACAGGCTTAACTGGCAGTCGATAAATTAGATTAAACTGCAAGTCTTGTGCCCTTTCGGGCGGCGCCGTAATTCTGAGAAGGTGAAGAACTTTTGGTGCTTCATTCTCTGGCATGAAAATCCTTTCTACTTTTTGTTACATACCATTTGATGTGTAGTAAACACTAAAGATAATACCATTTACCGCCAAATTAGTAAAGTGTGGGTCATAAATTTTCTCGGTAATAATATCAACGTCGTCGATGTACAGTGTTTGCAGGTCTTTTTCAGAGAGTAAGTCATAAAGACCCGAATTTGCAAACATGCGTTCAAGCGAATAAATAGCTTTCGATAGCGGTGTAATCTCGGGAGCTGCATATAAGAACAGTCCAGAGAACATTCTACGAGCACAGCCTGTGGATGGCTTACCACGCCTAATTTTTCCACCACCACTAAGCACACGCTTAGATACGTCAAGTATCCTAACAAACTCGTCGTCGGTTTCAATGAACTTTGGTCGCAAATTGAGTAGCATGCCAATTAGCTCAGCACCCTTTGCAGGAACGAGCGCATCAGAGTTTTCTGAGTAGATTATTGGACTACTCGTATTTGTCGATGTCTCTCGGTCATCCGCTTTATGTGGAGCGCTCAGTTGAACAGGTTTACTTACTGGCTTAGTTGCCAGACTAACCTTCTTAACTTGAGAGCTATCAATAAACTGTGGCTTCGGAATATTTAGTGGCAAATCACTAAATAAGTCTTTAGAGTAGGTATCTACTGCCGCATCGATGGCTTCAATGCTTGTCATTTCGCCAAGGTTCAGTACGTTATTCAGTTCCATATCGTTTGCAATATCTGCGAAATTAACCATTTTCAGCCATCAACTCCCCCCACATGTAGAAATATGTATTTGCTTTATCACATAGTTCAAACGACAAATCATTCAAGATTGAGCGGGTTTCCCCATCCAAATCTTTTGCTCGACGATACATTTCAATTACCGAAATTTGGTTTAGAATCTTAGCGACCTCACTTTTCGTTGGTGAATACAACGTCTCCGAAGCCTTCTTATACTCAATCAAAACTTGGCATAACTTCGGATATTTCCGAGCGCTAATTTGACTAATAGCCATGTCTAAACCCGTCATCCGCAATACACCTTCAATTTGTTAATTGCGCGATTGATTTCGTCAATTGCCACACCGATTTCTACAACAAGGCGCTCACGAGTGCCATGTGCGCTATCGTAATCGGATGTATCGCCAAACGAAATCGACTCAACGTTGTCAATGGCTAGTACCAAGGTTGAGACGGCAATGTTTGCGTTGTGTACAAACTCGTCAACAAACTTACGCATAAGCTCCATATCAAGAATTGCATCGAGGTTTGCTTTGCGTACATTTGCAACAACTGCGTTTGATGCGTCGAGATAGGTACGATACGCCTTGCTTACGTATACCCCAGCGTTAACCGCGTATTCATTCTCGGTCGGTCGAGTTCTCACAATCTCTTGAGTGAATACCTGGATTGCTTCGAGGTGCTCATTAGCGAGAGCAAATACGTCAGTTCGACTAATTTCGGAAACAATTGCCATAATTTTTAGTGTGTCCAGAGTCATTAAATCACCCACTTTCGTTTAATCTACACAATACCCCAAGTATAGCAGAAATTCACGCAACTGGCAAATTGCGTGAATTCTGTGTTTCATATCGGGTACAAAATCGATTCTAAGCGACGCAAATTTTCAATACGACTAATTACACGTCTGGATAAGCGTACTCTGAGAGGTCTGCGCTCAATTTGAGCAACTCTTGGTATGGCTCATCATAATCATCGTTAACCTTGGCTAACTTATTGATTGTATCCTTAAAGCTGGTCTTTGATTTTGCCGAAATGTCCTCTAGTCGCTCTTTTGAAGAAACAACGTATTTGCGTAGCTCATGAAGCTCTCTAGCTGCGTCGAGCGTAATTGCCGCAAAGTCCTGGAAGTCCTCAATTCTGAGACTCACCTCAGTTCGGTCATAGCAAAACTTTGCAAGTCTTAAAAGCTCGGAAATGATGTTCTGTTCAAGGTCGTAGCACCTAAGTACAACCTCTTTGCGCCAGTTATATGGTTCCTCCTCGTTATCAAACCTTGTGTTCATGGCTAGCTCGATAATCGGAGCCGTCATATCTGCAAGGTTATCGCTGATATCGCAAAGTTGCTCGTATACGCGCTTGTTGCTGAATTGTGTTTTGTTGCTCATAGCAAATTCCTTACAAAATTTTGTCGTATTTAAGTTTGTCTATTGCCTGGTCGAGATAAAGATATATCTCTTGAAGGTCTCTACTAATTATATTTACATAAGCACATAGTCCACTTAAAGCATCGTAATCACTATCTTGGTCAAAGTTAATTTTATGTGCTTCAACCGTAAAATTGCGTGCAGATTCTGTGGCAAGTCTCAGCGAATCCATCGCGTCGTCGATAATCTTGATAAGTTCATCCTTGCCATCGGCAACCTTTGTATCATGAACTACTTTTTCAACGGTGTTTAACAAATAATTTGTGATGGCTCTAAAATAGCGGTCTAAGGATAGTTCATCGTTTGGGTATACGCTCGAATACTTTTCATACACACCAGTTAAGAGTTTTTGAGTGTGCCTTAAACCATTTATGGAGTCATCAATCAACTCTGTAACAACTTTATTCATCGTTTGCACCTCCAAGAGTACGCATCGCTTCATAAGCTGCAAACGCCGCAAACGCGAGTTTCTCACCGTATGACTCTAGCAAAGTTGTGGATTCCTTTGAAGTTTCAATCTGTTTGTCGTTCAAATATTCAGCTTTGTGGATTAGTTCGTGTGCCCGCTTTACAACCTTTAGTGCGTTTTCAACAGCATCGGCTCTGCAAGGGTCATATATCGGTCGGCTAATGTAAGCCATCATTTCTTCCGATACCTCAGAAAGTTTTTTGCATACTGAATTAAAATCAGCTTCAATACTTGGCTCGATTTTCAATTTATGAATAACCGCATAATTACGTGCGTCCAATAGTTTATTTATAACCTTATCAACAGAATCAATTAGTAGTGCGTTTGCGAGGTAGTTCAAACCACTCATCGGTAAACCTCCTCAAATTGATTAGTTATGGCGTCAATAGATTTCTGAGCTTGTTCTGTTGCAACTTTGAGCATCTCAACGTACTCCGTGTATACCACAGATGAACCATACTCAAAGTCCTCGCAAGTATGTTCGGCGCTGTATAGCATGTCGTCCATAGTTGAAAACGAGTTTTTAACACAGCATAGCGCCGTAAACCAGCGCATACGCATTTCTTCAGTATGTACACTTGCGTTCAAATTATCCGATATTTTCTTGAACGCCATGTCAATATCGTCGAGGTTACAACTCATAAATGTGATTGCAGACTTTCCAACTTGCAGGTCATGCAGAATGATATAAGCGTATACCTTAACCTGTGCAGAATACACACGTTTTAATTCCAGCGAGATTCACACATTTCTTACATTGTCGAGCAGTTCCATTACAAATTACCTCGTTTCAAAATCAACCAAATATTCAATCTCTGAATCGAGCCAGTCAATGCAGCTTCCAAGAGTCGTAACCGCGTAGGAATTTTCTTGTAGGTCTGCTTTAACTGTTCGTTCAGCCGAGGATAACAATACACTAATATCGCTCAAATCGTCAATAGTTTTCTCAAGATTTGTTTTTAATTTCAAAGAATTTTGATTCAGACGCTTGATTATTGACAGCAGTCGCAAACTTGCAGTGTCAATTTTCTCGCAGCTATCGAAGCATCCTGGCTTCTCGTCATAGTATGACAAAACATTGCTGGACAAGCTAATCAACGTTCTTGTAAGCGCACCTAGCTGCTTTGATAATAGCTTCGTGTCATATGTCACATCCACATTACTCACCGTTTCTAACAGCATTGATGCCATCGCGGGTCTTTGCAAAACCATCGTTCATAACCAGAATAAACTCGCGAATGTCTCTAATTGCATTAGCAATTGAACTAAGGTCGTATTGCTGAGCGTAAGGCTTTAGCATGTTAAGTCCGTCCAAGAATACACCATCTAAATCTTGACCGAGTTCAATACAAATATCGGTCAGCGCGACAATTTTGTTAAAGTCTGAATCGTTTGGATTCTCTAGTACCGCATGGGCAGTTCGGACAAAACACTTAATATTTGACGCAAGTGGATATGCAACCTCGGCATACTCGTCGAAGAAGTCAGCAAGCTCCATAGTAACTGGGCACTCGTCATCGTGCATTGCGTCACCAACGACTTGAGCAAAATCTTTGTCAAGAGCTTGCCACGTCTCAAGCATAAGGTCATAGGCGTCAGCATGACTTTGGTTGATAATACGTTTAATAGTTCTAGCTCTCATATAAAACTCCAATCTAAAACACTAACAGAATCGTTCTTTGCGGACACTTTCAATATCCGCGTACAGACCATGAATAACTTTTGGAATGTTAACAAATGTTTCCTCAATGGGATTATGAAACATATCGTCACATGGAACGGAATACATATCTGGTAAGATTCCCAACTTTATGTAGTACAAATTCTTCCTCATAAGTTGACCAGGCGAACATACGCATAGCAACTTTTTGCAGCTCAATTTGATAAACAACTCATATGCTGTTTCACACTCGTCCTCAGAACAATACACGTTTTGTAAATTATGTGGGAGGTCTTTAATGCCAAGAATATCATCTTGCGGCAGTTCATGTTCTAATAAATACTCAACACCCGCGTCACTCAAAGACACCTCATCTTTAATACCTTCATACTTGTGCCTACTGCCAGGAACGTAAATCTTTGCTTGCTGCCCGTTATCAATCAAATCATTGTATAACTTGATTGCGAGATTCAGTCGAGCAGAAAACTCCTCATTTGGTGCAACACCATTTATTAGCGGGTGCTGAGCGGCAACCTCAATAAGTGTCAATTTGCGTGTTGGATTTGCCAAATATGACTTGGTGTTTTCCAGTGCATAAGTGTAGTAATCATCCCACAAAGCGTGAACGTCACGCTCGTCCATATAAACTCCAATCTAAAAGGAAAACGACTTCATGTACATATTATACATGAAGTCGTAATTTTTTTTCAGTCAAGTATTAACTTTTGTTAGTGCTTAGCAGAGTCCCTTGAGAACCTTGTAGTTACCGTAAACTGCTTCATCAACGTTAAGGTAATTTGGATTGTGGAAACTCTCTGGTAGGTAATTCATAACGGCATCGTCGAACCCAGCAAATAAAGGCTCGGCAATATAACTGTCAATCAGTTCCTTTACACCGTCAACATGACCGTTCCTTCTCGCTTCGATAAGAATTGCAGTGTGTCTGCGGATGACGTCAGCGCGCTCTCTAAAATCTACAGCGGCTCGCATAATATCCTGTTTGTCAAAAGTACCATCACCACTTGCGCTTGCAATCTTCTCAAGAGCGTCGCATGCCTTGTCAACGTAACAAAGTTTCGAAGTTTCGACATCCGTTGAAACAATTTCAAACATTTCAATTCGATTTTGTTCGCGGCAATCGTCCGAATATTCTTTGCGTTGCTGGTGAGCAGATGTCTTGAACACGAAGCCATAAACAGCCACCGCAAACGCGAACGTTGCGATAACGAGCATAATGAAGGCTCCCCACGCAATCACGCTTGCCAACACGTCGTTATATGGCAACACCAAGTAACTCAATAAAGAGCTAATAGCAAACGCCATAAAACTTGCAAAAGAAATCTTAAAATAATCTTCCATACCTAATTTACACCTTTCTTAGTGTTTTCTTCTACCTGCTCCTGTGCCCAGTGCAGGTAATCCTCAGCCTTACGCAAATCGTTAAGACCGTTCTTACGTTTATAACGGAACAAATATCTTAGGCATTGACCGACGCAAAACGCTTCAAATCCTTCATCCCCTAACGCCGCATGAATCGCGTCAATACATTCAATGCCGTTGGCACCTTTATACCTATCTGGCGTTGAACTTGCCAGAGAGTTAATATCCGACGGGTCGGTTTCGTTAAACTCGAGCTCAGACATTACACAATCACCTCAAAGTCAATCTTGTTATCAACAAGCAGCTTCTCAAACTTCTCAAGGTCATCGTTTGCAATGGAATACTTGCGAATAGTGCGTGATGCCAGTCGAGCGGCTTTAAGCTCCTGCTCAGCCTTACGTGCAGCTGCGAGAGCTTCTTGCTGCTCGCGAGCAAGCATTTCATCGTTGTAAGCCGCGACCGTACTCATTACATCCCAGTTGTTAATAGAGAGTGACTGCGCAAGCTCTCGCTTAGACCAGTTAGGTGTAATGTTCATATCGCAAGCTCGTCCAAAGTTCTCAACGTTAGTGTTGAGTGCAGATAGTGCGTTCTTCTCGGTCGTAGTGCGATTGAGCATCTTCGACTCAATAAAGTCGTTTGCTGATAGACCATCAAGGTAATCATATAGAACGGCAGACTGCTCGAACGCATCAACTAGAACATTTGTTCGGTTTTCCTTGAACTGAGTATCGGAGAGCTTCTTTCGTTCGTCGGCAAGGGCGATAATATCTTCCGCGCTCATATTAAGCTCAGCCATCTGTGCGTCAAATTCAGCGAACTGCTCAGCCTTGAATACCTTTGCAGCGTCCTTAATCGCCTTTTGGCGTTTCCTTACCGCTGCGAGGAATTTCGAGTTTGTCTTTCGCTCCTCGTCGGTGCCGTCATACTCATACGCGGCGAGGGCGTTGTAAACCTCTTTATTCTCCGCGATGACCGAATCGAAACCCTCAACGCGAGGTAACAATGTCTTCTTGTCAACTACGAAGCTAATTCCAGCTGGCTTATCTGCAAGAACTGTAAGTGAATTGAGTGTGTCGTTAGCCATTGACAATCTCCTCAAAGGTATAAAGAACCCTTGTAATTGGTCGGTAGGTAATCTCTGGATTTACATCGTCGGTAAAGTCGGTAACGATACCAATACAATTATAGCGACCATATGGCACGAGTACCATATCGCCGATTTCGGCGCGGTTATTGATATATGTCGCATGAGATAGTCGCAATGGTTTGACATTCCAAAGCTGCTTGATTTGAGCGCATACGGCTTCAAATGCGTTGCCGCCCTTTGCTAGACCGTTACGAACGTGTGTAAGTACATTCTCTGGGTTTTCCTCCACTTGTTGAATCATTACTACTGCGTACTTCATAGCACTCCTTTCAACTAGATTATTTGTGCTTATAAAGAAAAGACTACCACGAATAAACGTGGTAGTCAATACGATTCATAGAATGTTTACAACCAATTACAGTGCGACTGGCAGATTTGTAACGAAGTACCAAATAACGCCAATGAAGGTAATAAGTGTTACTGCTGGCAGAACGAAATTGTAAGTGTTCGTATAAACGTCAGACACGCCCTCGTAACCCTTAGTATCAATTACGTTCTCGAGCATGCCGCTAAAGATGCCGTTAGCCATAAAAGATGCAAACTTTGCAATGAGCAGTGCTGCGAAGAAACCCCAGAACACGTTTACAATCGTGTGGATTTGCATTGCCCATGGAGTAGCAGCATTTTGCTGAGCAGCTCCAAGAACAACGGTGAGGAAAAATGCTCCTGGTAGACCGATGATTACGAAGATTGCGGTAAAGACTACAAACACAAATCCATAGAATCTGAGGAAGCTCATACGGCTGCCGTTCTCGGAGGTCAGTGCGAGCATTGCATCAATCATATTCATTCTATCCTTTGAAGTCATCATGACTTGTCCTTTCCTTGTTAACATAAGTATAACAAACTCGAACATTTGTTCGCAAGCATAAAATCAATGACTTCATAAAATCTTCACAATTGAGTTTATAGAAAAAACTCCCTGGAACTATGCTAATTTGAATGGAGGTTAAGCATGGGTCTAGTTCCAGGGAGATTTGTCGGCAGTTAAGCTAAGGTCTGCACAACTGTGCGAGCAATGAAAGCTGGTTGATGGCTTTATACAAGACGAAAGGAGGTTTAAACAACAAAATCTAGTTGCTCGCGTATGAGATTCCGCCTAGTCGGACGATGAAATCTATTTGTCAATTTACTACTAATCAGTTAGTGTACCACTAGCCAATATGAGAGTCAAGCACTTTAGGCAAATTTCTTTGCCTTTTCAAAGAAATAATATGAACTCAATGGTCGGCATCGCTGTAACTGCTCATAATCAAGCTGAGCCATCTGATTCTCATAGAGGTTACGATTCTCAACCTTCCAATGCAAGCGCGTTGTTTCGTCTTCAGCGGCGTCTGCAAAAATGTCGAGCATTTTCATTGCGGTATCATGAGACACACTCTTGCTCATTTCAGCAGCAGCGAGCGAGCGAACCAGCAACCAGAATCTGTTGTAGGTCTGGCAAATAGCAGTTTTAGCAATTTCATAAGCTCCGTGAATGAGTAACTGTTCGTCAAACGTACAAGTGTGCTCCGAAACTGAAAACTCCTTTGGCGCTTGAACCTTTTTACCCATAGTGGCGTACTTCTTAGGAACCTCGACGTTCTTCCACAGTGAGTTATCCAATGCGCTTAAAGATTTATCTTCAAACGTTGAATAGATTTCGTCACACTGCTCTTGACTATAAAACACTGGTAGGTTTCGGTTGGCAATCATGCGAAAATCCGAATCATCGGTTACTTCGCAACCAATAGAGTCGTAAATCCATTTAACCGCCTGGTAGTATTGCTTCTGATTAAGCGCTCGCTTTGGAAGAAAAACAAATCTAAATCTAGGTTTGTCTGGATATGACATGGTTGGGTACATGAGCAACGGTGTAGAGTTAGCCTTAGCTAACTTTACTAGATTGTTGCGCATATCAAAGTATGTTCCCCAGTCATCTTCGCCAAGGTCAACATCGCCCATGATAAACGCGCGTCTCGCACGAGAATCGTTTAGAGCCTTACGAGGGACTTCACACTCAATATCCAGCTGCTTAGAGAACTTTGAGATAAATGCAATGGGAGAATGGGACTTGACAAACTCAAGTCCCTTCTCGTCTACGATGTGTTTAATAGCATCAACATTCTCGCGTGCAAACTCAACAGCCTTAATAAAGAACTCTCTATCGGGCATGTCAATATATGTTGCATACTTCTGTTTATATGAATCAACTACAAACACTCGTTACTCCTTAGTAAAGTTTCCTGTTGCGTAATCAATAGTATACCCTGGCTGAACGTTGTATACAATACCTACAAGGTTAATTCCAGAATTTCCATCAGAATCACACGAAACCATCTTTACAATACACGCGCGAGGGATAATCTCGTCGTCAGATGCGTAAACTGGCTCAACACTGTACCAGATAGAGCAGTTCTCGTGCTCGGTGAGGTATTTACGTGCCATGTCCTCAAAGTAAGCCATGCCACCATAGCCAGAACCCTTAGAGTTGTTAGTTCCGACATTCTGGAAGCGTGTGCCCGTTACGAGGTTCTGAGCTTCCGAGACGCTCTTATCGGTATCAATAGAACCATCATTCTTGTAGACGTGCTTATAACCACCGAGCGAATCCGCAATGAGGTGAGAGCGGTTATACATATAACCACTATAGGTAATACCGCCTGGAAGATTAGAGGTAATCTTCTTATTCTTACCCCAACCACTCAGCTTAGAGTCTACGTCGCTTGCAAACTTAGCACGCCATCCGCTTGACTCTTTAACCATATCATAGGTGATATTGCCAACTGCGCGACCAGTACGACCGAACTTATCAAAACCAGTGTAGTGAATATTTCCAGCTTCGATTGAATAATCAATATCTGCTTTCATGTTGAGAACCAGATATCCATTTGGCGCGGTGTTTGCATCCCAAGGCTTGAGAGCCGCATTTCGCAGTTCATCGGCGGAGTTAGATGATGTTGTTGAAGATTCACTATTGTTAATAGCTGGAACCTCAATGTTCAAATCATCAAAATCGCCAGTTCCCGTGAAATCCTCTGGCTTACCAAAGTTCTTGAATAGGTCGCCGAAGAAGAAGTTTGCGGTGTCTACAACGGAATCGTCGAATACACCTTCACCGCGCTCAAAGTAATCGGCTGCGCTTGAATGCAGGTCGGCTGCAATGTCGGTAAACGATTGAATGTTTCCTCGCTCACCAAGTACCTGGAACAAATCACCAAACTTGTTCTTAAATCCGCTTACGATTGGTGCATACGTACCGCCTGTAAGGATATTTACGATACCAGTACGCTGAGCAACAGCGATTACCTGTGCTGGCTTAAAAAAGTTAGCTGGGGTAAACAATGCTGTAGTAAGGTACGTACCTCCAAGCGCTGCGACTAAATAACCCGTGACTGCTTTCATGAGCTTTGCTTTGCCAATACGCTTAATGCCGCGAATTGGGTGACGTAACAATCTCACACCCGAGGTCATCAGCCGCGTAGTGCGGCTGAATACCCTCTTGATGATATTAAGTATAGTCTTCATAACTACTCCCTCTGTCTAATCCATTTCTTTCGGTACTCGAAGATTTGCTTCGTAATCTCGTGATACATCATTATAGCAGTATCGGTACCAATAGTTGAGGTGGATTCGAGGTCGTTAATCATACCAATTACCATCGGTGAATTAAAGTTCATAACCTTAATCGCTCGTGCCATATCATCGTAATAGCTCTGAGCAGTTGTTACATCCTCTAACGTACCGCCCGTTTGAGGAATAAGGTTATCCGCAACCTCAGCTTCACCGTCGTTAAATGCGTCTCCCCACGCCGTTGTAGCCACAATGTTTACGTTATCAAGCGTTGCATTTCTGGCGTCATCGTCCTCGTCATAGGTTGATTCAACACGCCGCATTACCGCATCCGTATCGACCGTGCCATCTGGTTTTAGTAGATACGTCTTAATGGAGCTGCCATCTTGTGAAACTACATATCGTGTCTTTCCGTCGATTCGTTTCTTATCAACAATTCTATGACCTGGTGGAAGTGTTGCATTGAGCTGGTCAATCTTGGATAGTTCCTTGTCTGGCGGCGTCTCTGGTGGCTGAGGTGCAAACTCAATTACCTCAGCTACCTTGTGAGTATCATCTTTCTTTGAAGACTTACGCTGCTTAGGCTTCTCAGTAGTCTTAGCCTTAACAGGTGCCTTTGGCGCAGGAGTCTCCTTAATGACGCGTGGGGAATTATCAATCTCACCCTTCTCGCGCATACGCTCAAGTTTCTCACGGTAAAGTGCTGCGAAATTCTCGTCCTCTGCAACCTCGTCGGCGTGCTCAAAGATAATTTCGGTGTTAACGATGGTGCAATCCTCATAGATACCATCAAGCTCGTCCATACGAATCTGCCAGTATTCCTTCTTCTCCTCGCGAGTCATATTGCGATTGATAAAGTTGGAAATTAGCAGGTAATCATATACAGAACACTCGACATCGCTATGACGAACATCATTCATGAGTGGTGCTTCGGAAATGTCAATAGATTCACCCTCGCGCACGAAACACACAGTACGCTGGGAACTTTCTTTGAGGTTCTCAAAGTTCTTACCACGCATATCGGTGTCGGTAAACTTAGCACGGTCATAACCATAGCCATTTGCTAGGTTAATACCTGCGTTAATACGCTTTGTTTCCTCCTTAAATCCAAGGTTCTTCATCATAGGCATGATGGCTGCCTTAAAACTTGGACGTGAGAGAGGTTTGGCGTTATTACCGATGTTTGCGTTAAACCAGTCGGTATACGCTGTATGCAAGTCCTGTAGCGGTACTGCTGCAAGACCATTTCCAAAGAATTGTGAGTCCATCAGCGCTTGCATGAACTGAATAACGGGGTTACTGTCCTGTGCAGACTCCTCAATGAGGTTGGAGTCTACCTGGTTAAATCCGTCATAGTAAGGTACACAATCAAGAATATAGGCAAGACAGTGCTCCAAGAAATCGCCATCTTTGATAGCGGAAGCTACGGATTTACTGTCTGTTTTGTTAGCTACGTAGGAGTTTTCAGCCTTTACGACGACAAAGCGCCTACGAATAGCATTACCAGTCTCGGCAAACTTAGGCATTTCGTTTACAAGCTGGCACATAACGCCCTGTGAAGCTACCTTACGAGCTGGCTCGTAAATACGACGAACGCCGATAACGTCGCCCGTAACGATTCGCTTGAATACGCTGGTATTTTTGAGATATAGACGAGAGTTGTTATCTGTACCGAGAATATACTTAGCATGGGCAATATCTGCGAGCTTGTTCTCGTCGTTCTTTTCAATATCTGAAAGTGTCAGAGTTGCAGTATTTGCTGCACCAACGATGTTTCCGAGCATAGACTCAAAGAAGGTAGACTTACCGTCGCCGCCCTCACCGTAGATAATAAAACCAGCGTCCTGTGGTGCAGAACCAATAACAGCATATTTACAAATCTGTTCAACGAGCCTTACACGGTCTTGATTGCCATGGGCGAATGACTCACACAGGCTCTTGAACGACATAGTGCCAAATTTACGAGCATCAATGTGAGTTGCACGATGTGGGTAATAGTTGACCTCAATAGAAGACAAAGCTACAAATCGAGGGTCGAATGGCTCAAGCTCACGCGTAATGAGATTGAACACGCCGTTACCGACGACAATCTTAAAGTTTGGAAGTGGAATATAAGGAATGAGCGTGTTTGGTGTATACATACCAAACATACCGTTCAGAGTTGAGATAATGTCATTTTTGTAACTATTGTTTGCACGACCAGCGATTGCTACGAGAACAAAGTCAAGAATAGGCGCGACATCAACGTAGATGCCACGGTCGGGGTCGTAAATATAGATGTTACCAGGGGTACTGTGAATACCGTGCTGATTCAAATTCCTAACAGTACAATACTCGTCAATATCTGGACGGCGGTTCTTACCAGCTTCAGATGGTACTTTACAGAATACGAATTGCTGTGTAAGAACCTCCATAATCTGATTAAAGTCAATCTTGTTTTGCTTACCAAATCCGTCCGACATGCGCCTACGGATAATCATAGCAATCTTGTTGGCGAGTGTGGTTAGACCATCGGCGGTCTTTTCCTCGCGTGGTTTGAGCTTTTCGGTTTCCCATGTCTCGTCATCAATACGCTTCATTGACTCTGGAATATAAAAGTAGTTCCAGTTATCGAATCCATCAGCGTCAATCAAACCATCGCTTTCACGAGTTGGCTTATAGGCGGGATTGTGCTGACGATAACACTCGTCAACCTTTTCAAGCTGTTGCTGTGTAATACGCACGCCAACATTGTGTGTGACGTGGTTATAACTGATGTGCGAGTCGGGGACGCTCATAAATCTGTCCACTTTGCGCTCATCAGTCTTAATCTCAGTTGTCTCTGAGGTCATAGGCTCATACCTCCATTCTCGAATTGTTGTCTATGTTCATCGGAGACCTACTATAACACAACTATATATAGAGATGCAAATTTGACTGAAATTTGTAGCTGGGATTTGCCGCGTACATGAAAACTCCACAAATTCTACTATATGTATAAGAGTATGTTTTTATGCAAAATAATGAATATTCATATAGTGTATATACGTAAATTAGGGGTCATTTTATTTTTGACCCGCGTTCAAAAATCCATGGACAATACAACGTTTTCATAGACAAAATTACAAAATGGATTTTTCGGAGCCATTTTTTTGAACTCGAAGCCATTTTTTAAATCGAAAAAATGGCTTCAAAATGGCAAAAAATGGCTTCAAACATGCCCTCTGACCTGCGCGTACCGTTTTCGCAGGTAGATGCGTTGCAAAAAATGGCTCCATGTTTTTGTGGGTTTACCTGCGAAAACGACTCTCGGAGCCATTTTTTTGACCAAAAACGTGTAAAACTCCTCGCGATTTTACACATGCAAAATTACGTATACTTTTCTCTCTTTTCTATTAAAAAAGTGGCTTTGAAAGAAAGAATAGCAGGTAGAGGGCTATTTTTCGAAGCCATTTTTTTCAAGCCATCTACCTGCGAAAAGGGTACGGGCAGGTCAAAGGGGGTGTTTTGTGCCATTTTCTGCCTTTTCGAAGCCATTTTTTTCATTTTCGAAGCCATTTTTTTATTTTGCAAATGGCTTTGAAAATGGCGTCGTCTCTGTATTTTTCAATATCGTTTAATACATTGAGAATTGGTACAAAAATAGCGCACCATCCGTAGATGATGCGCTTAGAATTAAAAGCCAGCGAGCTTTCTAAACTTTAACGGTTGCGGATAAACCTCTTTACCATTCTCTAATCGAGGTGGCTGCTCAAGCTCGTAGATAATATCCCTGTCGCCTTTGCCACTTTGCACCCATTCAAGATTGTAATTATCATCAATCGGTAGCCAGCTTTTGCCAGCCACGGCTCTTGCGTCTAAATCAATCTCGGGAAGGTGACTAAAGCATACATACTTTGACGTGAGCGCTCGTATGTGTACTAAGTTAGCCTTGTCTAACTCTAGTAGCTTCTTCAAAATGTCTGGGTGCGTATGCTCAAAATCTTGCAAGAAGATATATCGGCATTCACCATTGAGAGCTGAATTTAAGAGAATTGAACCGAACCAAACCTTCGTATGGTCGAGGTCAATATCAATCTTGGTCTTGTAACCACTTGCCAGATACATTTCCTCAAGACGTGTGGGCATCTCGATTTCGTTTGTCGCATAGTTGAACGTTGAGGTGTAAATGTATGGGCGGTTCTGCTTTAGCTTACGCGCGTTCAATACATTAAGTCGTACCTCATCGGGCAACAATAGCTTTGCGTGTTTACCAGCGGTCGTTTCTCCCGTGAGTAGATTAGTGTCCATTTCGACAATGCGCACAAACCTGTGCATGGCGTTCCAGTCATTCAAATCAAGTGCGTTGTTGACGGTGAAGATAATACTGTATTCGCCCTTACGCACGCCGCGAAGCATTTTCTGTTTTGCTTCATCAAATACGATTGACTGGTCGATGTAAAAATCTGCGTCGAGCTTATCGAGATTAACAAATGCGCGCGCCAATCGCTCTTGGAGCGGAATAGTGCACCTTTGCAATTTACCATAAGCACCATTCATTTTGGCTTTACCAGAGAGATAAATGGCGACTTTCTTACCCAATACGGGCGGTCTATCCATGAAATTCCTTTCTATGTATGTGTTACGTGATACATTATACTCTGACGTTCAGATTAGCGCAATCGGCGCATTTTTGCGCGGCAAAGCCGCAGGTAAAACGCCGTATAATTTTCTAAATCCGTCTGAGAGCGATTTTAAGGTACCGTTTTATTTAAGACGACTAATTATTCATGTAGATATTTTGCGTCGCTTAAAATCGATTTTGTGCCTTCGTTTTCTGTGAGAATTGTTGAAATTGACGATAAAAGTTAACCAAGGTTAACTTTTTAGGCATAAAAATAGCTAACGTGCTATGAAACACGTTAGCTATTGATTTAGTCCTTGTTATCTACACGCTTGTCAGCTTCATCGCAGACATCATACAGAAATGCCGTAAGAATATCTACGTTATCTCGCGTTGTCGGCACATAACCGTTGATTGCTTCGACCCTATTTGAGCAATAGTGCTCAAACAACATTAGCGCAACATCGTCGTCAATTTCTTTGGAAATAATATCACGAACGATGTTTTGGTTTTTAGCCACCGCTTCTCCAAGAGGTAAATCGAAGTCCTTATAAGGTTTGTGAATCTCAAACTCGTCAAGAACGTTATCGATAAGTTGGTTAATTGTCATATTACCTCCCGTCATGCTCATATATGTAATTGGCTCTCTCATAAAAGGCTTTTACGCAATCATTTCGAAAATGAGTAATCCCGCTAACGCAGTCATACTCTGGACTATAGCCCTTCAACACACCCCAAGGATTGAGAAGGTGCGTTACAAGGACGCATTTAGCATTCCCTTCCGAATCGAGACAGTTACTAATGAGCCTATCCAAAAATCCACTGTCATAGCCAAGATATTCTCTCGGATTAAGTGTTGGCTTTCCAGCCTTATGGCACTCATCTAAAGAACCTCGATACCAATGCTCCAACACTGAAACAACACCGTCTACCAAGTCATTATAATCACGCATTTAATTACCGCCCAACCATGTCATTAAACTTTAGATTACACATAATCTTAAATGAGTCAAACGCACCGTCGCTATCGTAAGCATACACGCCAACATCAAAGACGGGTAAACTTCCATCCTCAAATACATCATCGACGTTAGACATTAGCGCCGCCACAATTGCTCGGCGAACGGTTCCCAATCGTGTATTGAAGGCGATGATATCGACAATACGTGAATATTGGTCGTCCCAAAAATCAAGTCTATCGAGTGGCGTACCTTCACGACCCTCAGACTTCAAGAACTCGTGGTACAGCTCAATAATTTGCTCGGTGGTGCTTCTTAGAGTGTCATTGTACACATCGTAAATGTCCATTATTTCATCTGCTCCATAAACTCGTTCATACAGTCATCATAGAACAACATATATGCTGATTCTCCATCGTAGTCTGGAGCATCGCCAGATAGAACCTCGTTAGGATTAGCACAATGCTCCATGATAACGACCCAAATTGCGTGAGTTGGGATAAGAACGTTGCCAATGTTTTCATGTAGAGATTCGTCAGACGCAAACTCCCAAGGGTCTTGTGCATCCTCGTCTGGCTCAAGATTATCAAGATAATCTTGATAATCATCCGCGGTACGGTCAACAACGTCTCTGACTAAATCAGTGTACTCAAAACTCATAATAACTCCAATCAATTAGTAAATGTCTAGTTTGTTGGCACAATCATTCCAGAATGCTTCGTAAGGAGTGGTTCCATCAAATGTGGCTGCTCCATCGATAAAAAGTGCTCCCGCATTGTCACAGGTCTGTTCAATAATTGTCCACATTTGATTGTAATAAATAAGGCTGTTGTCTAGCTCATCATTAAGCATCTGCTCAGCCATTGCTTCAAATGGTTCAACGTCCAAGCCTTCCGACTTTTGATAGTCAACATAGTCCTCATAACGAACATGAACCTGTTTAACAATATCGTTTACAAGCTCGTCGTACTCCATAATAATCTCCTTAATATATAGACTGGATTAACAACAAAGCCAGTATATCACATATTTCTGCGACATGTCCGAAAATCTGACCGTCTGAGAGCTATTTTAAGCCACGTATACGACATTACCAGAGTAAATAGTCGTCCGCAATGAAATTACCTCGCAAAATTTGTTATACGGCAGCATACAGCGTTTACGCTGTTAAATTAACTGTGTATTTTTAACGCGAGAAATATCCAGATTGCTAAATGTTTCGTTATATGGTATAGTTATGGATTGGTAATAATGTTCACAAATAGAAAGGAATATATGGACAAACGTTACAACAGCCCTGGTAGACGTGCGATTGTCGCAGGTCTCATGGCAGCTACGCTTTTGTCAAACGTGTCTGGCATAGTCAAATCTGCATACGCGGAAACGCCGACTACGGCTCAGATTAAGACAACTAATGTTGACTTGGCTAAGCTCAAGCTTCAAAAACTTAATCTGAATATGAATGATTATGAGGTCATTCATAAAGACCCGACCACGCAGATTAACACGTTTGATTCTTCGGCGTATTTTAGCCAACCAGGTAACGGCTGGGCACCCACAAGCGTTATTCAGTTCTCAAGTCAGATTGATAAGTCTAAAGACCATATCGTGATTGACAATCCAGTTGAGATTCTGTTTAAGAACACGGGCTATTACTTTGGTAGGCAGACCAACGTTCGTATGAAGGTCAATCGCGTTTACTATGATGCCATTGACTATTCTGGTACAAGCTATGCATCGACCAGTACTCGCGAGAGACGCATGAGCAAGTCAGGCGATGAGGTTATGTTCGCTGAGCTTGACAATGCAGCTGGCGAGAATGGAGTTGTTCAGTTCAGCAACTACAACTTCTATACTAGCGAACCTAATGCAGCTCCATATGTCCATCCGACTAATGGTTCAAAGCAGAACACTCTGAACTCGTGGTATACCATGCGAGCCGACGTCACCTACACTATTGAGTATGCTGACGGTACGCAAGCTGATATGAAGCTCGTTGTTCCTGTTGGCGACCTCGACGTTATTAGCTATGTTAATAAAGCTAAGGGTGACGGCGCTGGACAGAATGAGATGTTTGAGCTTCCAAATGCAGATTCACAGGCATCTAAGATTATTTTTAACCGTAATTTCGCGGCTAGACTCACACGTCCAAGCGATAACAACGGAACTATGGTCATCAATCCACCCGCCAATTCTATTGGCGGCAACAGTCTTGATTGGATGTACAATACCACAGGTGCCACTATTCGTTCGCGCAGTAATAGCTTGACCTTTACTTCTGGTTCTGCTGACGCGTCTGGTACCGACTTCGGCGTCTATGTTGAGCACCCAGCAGTTGACCCAGTTAAGAAGGTTGATAAGACACGCATTGCATCATATCAAGATGGAAAACTGGTTTATACCATTCAGTCAACTATTCCAAAGGTCGGTACGGACGTTATCGATGATATCGACGAGTTCTCTATCGACGACCTGCTTGACAATCGTCTCAAGAACGTAACTGTTAAGGGTGTGTACGTAACTGACTCTGAGGACGCCGACCCATCAACCGCTGATTGGCGAAAGCTCCCACCAAATAAGTACACTATTGATACTACGGGGCAAAAGCTCAAGGTTAACATTGATAAGTCGCAGCTTGGCCATAAACAAGTTAAGGTTATCTTTGAGACTGATACTCTGGCAACTGACCTAAGCGCCGACACAAGCATTATCAATAACCAGGCAACCGTTCACACCGATGACGTTCCATCTAAGTCAAACGTAACTCGTACTCAACCAACTTATAAATTTGACCACGAGTTTGTTGCCGAGGACGGCTCACAGCTTCCAGGCGACGTTACCACACTTACACCAGGAACAACTGAGGATATTACCCCAGGTACGACCGTTACACCTAATCTCTTTACCGTTCCAGATGCTTCTAAGCCAGATACCTCTTATAAGGGTTATGACGCAAGCAAGGTACAGGTTAAAGACGATGCTAAGAACGGCGTTTGGTCGTTCAAGTCTTGGGATAAGGCAAATGAGACGCTCGACCACAAGAATGGTCACTTTATCGGAACTTGGGCATTCACCCCTAACGCCTATGCTCAGACATATAAGTATGTTATGAGCGATGGTAGCGCAGTACCCGCAGAGGTTAACGCAACCCTCCCAGCGCGCGTTGGCGACTTGATTGATGGTACTAATGTAACCGCAGCTAATCCTCTAGCGCCTGCTGCTGAGAATGTTATGCAGCCAACTGATAAGGGTTATGACGCAACTAAGACTCAAGTTAAGTTGCCGCATGGCTATGCTAACTTTATGAGCTGGGATATTCCAACCGCAACGATTAACCGCGCAGATGTGCTTCATACTGGTACGTGGGAGTATCACGAGAATCTTTGGGGCAAGTCACACGAGTTTAAGAGCAATACCGATAAGCCACTTCCAGCAGGTATTACTGCACTGACTCCTGCAACTGTGAATGACCAGTATCATGATGGCGATACTATCAATGCTGACGACTTCCAGATTCCAGCAGATAACGTTGTACCTTCAACTAATCAGCTCTACGATGCAAGCAAGGTTCAGTATCTTGATGAGCATGGTGTTTGGACGGCTGATGATGCTTGGGACAAGAGCAATGTTGTCGTAGACCACGCCGACACTCACTTTGTCCGTGGTTGGACATACCAAGCTAACTCTTACGCTAAGAATCATAAGTTTGAGTCTGTTGACGGTACTCCACTTCCAACTGAGCTGACCGCCATCACCCCTACATCTTCAAGTGGCTATGAAGACGGCACCGTTCTTAATGCTGACACCTTTGAAGTTCCAGCAGCTAACAAAGTCGATGCAAGCGACAAGCTCTATCAAGAAGGCAAGACCCAGTTCCGCTCTAATGACGGTATGGGTGTCTGGACTGCTGAGCCAGCTTGGGATAAACATGACGTTACTGTTGACCATGGCGATGTAACCTTTACTCTTAAGTGGTCTTACTCAGAGTATAAGTTCGGCAAGCAGCACAAGTTTGTTGCTGAGGATGGCTCTGAGCTTCCACAAGGTATTAAGGATATTATTCCAGCCAACGTCGAGAACCAGTACAAGCCTAATGAGGTAATTACGGCTGACGGTTTTGAGATTCCCGCCGATAAGGTTCCTGCGGCTGGTACTGAGTATGCAGATGCATCTAAGAAACAGTTTGTTGATACTGAGCGTGATGGTGTCTGGGAGTTCGTAAGCTGGGATAAGGACAATATCACTGTTGACCACAGCGACGACAACCTGTTCACAGGTACTTGGAAGTTTAATGACTATTCACATAAGGCAACTTATGAGTTTGTGAGTGGCACTCCTGGTAAAGAACTGCCAAAGTCTATTGTCGATATGACTCCAACTGACCAAGCTAAGTACATTAAGGGCACAGAGGTTCCCGCTAAGTCTGAGTTCGAGAAGACTGTCAAGGATGAGGACAACGATGGTACTTGGACGTTTAAGTCTTATGACCATGACAAGCAGACTGTTGAGAAGTCTGATATTAAGTTCGTTGGTACGTGGGAGTTTACTCCTAACACTTATCCAGTAGGCTACGAGTTTAAGTCTACCGACCCTAAGCGCGAGCTTCCAAAGGTTGTTAAGGATAAGCTGCCAAAGGATGATAAGACTTACATCACTAAGACCCCAGTTGATGCACAGAAGATTCCTAACGACCCAGTTTATGACCCAGAGCTTGATATTGACTGGACGTTCAATAAGTGGGATTCACCAAAGAAGACCATTGAGCGTGAGGGTATTAAGTTCACTGGCGAGTGGACTCCAAAGCAGCGTGAGTATAAGGTAACTTATAAGTTTACCAGCGGTACCCCTGGCAAGGAGCTTCCAAAAGAGGTAACTGACCTGCTTCCAAAGGACGATAAGACTTATGTCACTGGTTCTCAGGTTAAGTCCAACAAGCCTTCTAAGACCGAGGTCAAGGTTGATGGTGGTACCTGGAAGTTCAAGGAGTTTCCACCAGAGCTGACCATTGATAAGAAAGATGGTGAGTTCACAGGAGAGTGGGTATTTGAAGCTGACCCAGCTCCAACTCCAGAGCCAGCTAAGCCAGCTGCTAAGCCAGTTCCTAAGACAGGCGACGCAACTACGGTTGCTCCAGCTGTTGGCGGCATTGCGGCAATCATGACTTCGATTCTTGCTTTCTTCGGAATTAAGCGTAAGTCTGATGACTAATCAAACTGATTAGAGATTTAACCCTCTAGGTTCGCGCCTAGAGGGTTTTCTCATTGACTGTTAAAAGTTAACTAAGGCTAACTTTTTAAGAAAAAAAATTGTTGACACGCTTATATCGGTCGTATATACTGAGCGTAGACGAAAGGAAATAATTATGTCTAAATTTATCTACGAACAGACTTTTGATGTTAAGCTATATTCTGAGTTACGCGTTACAGACGAATACAGAAATACCCATGGTGGCGATGGAGCCATTGGTGAGTGCTGTGGTAAACCAAGCGTTTCTTGCATGAAGTCAGCCTTGCGTGACCCATTGGTCAGTTGCTATATTGACCCTAAAGAAGTTGCTTGCATGAGAGTTATTTGTGACGAGCGTTATGTTTACGATACGTTTGACCATACAAACGTCCTATGCATCAACTTCACACTCGTTGATGCATTAGTAACTACAAATGTTGAACGAATTGATGGTGGTTATAAGGTCGTTTCAGAGTTTAGTGTTCAGACGACTTCGCCAACTATGCTTAATGAAGGTGATATTTTAGCGCGTCTGCCGCAGGTCGTTAGGCTGTTCGGTAACGTGTCTGTTACTATGCACGACAATTATTCTAAGGTTGACCTTGACAAGGTGTTCAAAGATACTAAGGCATATTGTAGTCTCAATTACCGTACTTATGAGGTCATTCGCGGTCACGAGTGCATTGAACTCCCCGATAAACTCAATGTAACGGTTCTTGGTTGTTGCGGAGACGACGTATTTAAGGTATTGACATATCATCGAGATTTGTATGATGCTTGTGCTAAACATATTAGTGAAGACGAGTATATAAATTACGGCTACTTTGATGCCGATAGTCTCATGATGTCGCTTTTTGACTACGGTATTGAAAATTACAGTTGGGAAGATGGCTATGGTGACGAGCCAGGCGATGTGACGGTCGGGAGAAACGACAATTATTCCGCAACAGATTTTTTCAATAAGTATCTTGATACGTATGACAACCTCAAGTGCGACGATGAACTCGTGGAGCATGTTCGCGATTCCGATGGTGAGATTCGAGATAACGTTGTTTGGACTGAGGAACTCATCGACGCGGTTATGAAAGGCTTTGGTTTTGTAAAGGATTAGGCATATAAAGACTGGGCAATTTGCCCAGTCTAGTGTGGTACAATAAAAGTTAACTAAGGCTAACTTTTTACATAGTTATTTTACATTGCTAACTGATTATGTGCAGTGATGGCTAATTGTGTAGAAATTGTGAAGATAGCTAATCTCACTTGCAATCAAGATTTCAGCGTGTAATAATATACTTAACAACGAAACACAGAACAGAAAGGAAGTTGTTATGAAGTCATTTCGCGTAAATAAGCTCACTGGTGCAGTTAAGCAGATTGCTGGTAAGAAGGCTGGTATGGACGCTAAGACCGCTGGTGCCTACAATACTTGGGCAGAGAAGATGGGTTTCTCCAAGGTTGCTACCGCAATTAAGGCAGCCCCTATTGCTCAGAAGGTCGGTATGGCAGTTGCAACTGTTGCCGTTGCTGGCGGCGCCGCTGCTGGTATTGTAGCAATTAACCAGCCAGCACCCGCCCCTACTCAGCCATCTACCCCAGCTATTACTCAGCCAAAGGTTGAGGAGACTAAGCCAGAGGAGAAGGTCGAGGAGACTAAGCCAGAGGAGAAGGTCGAGGAGACTAAGCCAGAGGAGAAGCCAGCTGTAACTGAGCAGCCAGCAGCCCCAGAGAAGCCAGAGTATGAGTATGAGTACCAGCCAGCTGAGGACGCACCTGCTGAGTCTCATGCAGCTACCCCAGCTCCCGCACCAGTTCCAAACACTCCAAAGCTCCTTGGTTACAAGCACATTCTCTCCGCTTGGAACCCAGACACCAACGAGGTTTTCCGTACCTCTTATGGTTATGACGGTGAGTACGGTTCTCGTGAGGAAGCTATGCAGGCACTTATCCGCATGATTCAAGAGGGCGGCAAGGCAACCCCTCGTGGAATTGAGGAGTCTGTGATTGAGATTTATGAGGGTCAGAACTAATCAATAAGCGTTAAGCAAATCAAAACACCCCGTAGAAATACGGGGTGTTTTTTGTTAGCTTTATTTATGAAAGGACACAAGGAACGTCAAATACTCGCTCAAAAATCTCTGGTAAGCCTTGAAGATTTTTTCCACCTCTCAGAGCTTTAGCCATTGCAGATTGCATTTGACTTCCAGCTGGGTCTGCAAGCATTTGTGGAATCTTGTCGCTACACTCGCGAGAGAATGTAAATACATCGCCCTCATTTTGATTGATTGCCTGTGCAATACCCTCACCGATAATTGTGATTGCACGACCTGTGATGTAGTCGCTCATATCCTCAATGTAGTGGTTCAGATAATTAAGCTGATACTCTGGGTCTCTGAGACTTCCAATAAGCTCCTCACCGCCAGCTTGAAGGTCTCTCACAAATCGTTGGCTCGCCCAATCAAGTGCAACGGTCGCAAACTTTGTAACAGTGGTAATGTCACTATGGAATCGACAAATTTCGTGTAACTTGGAGAATGTACCTGGAATCTCATACTCGTCGAGACGCTTCTGGCGGTTTGAAACAGACTCGTTAATGAATGAAGCAATGTCGGACGCAAATGCTGCGTTGTCACGAATATCATTAAGTGTCTCTGGAAGCACGATGCCGTAATTGTTTGCGACCTCAGAATCCTTTAGTTTACCACGGATTGATTTAATCGCCCAGCTTGCCGTATTCCACATTTGCAGTGCCTTATTTTGAGTAGTGTTTGCTCTGTGGAGTGCACCCTGTACATCGAGCGAGCCAGAGTGCGTAGCTCGGTCATCCGCCCATTTCTGAATCTCCTCAAGCTGTTCACTAAGCTCGCGAATCTCTGTAATGGAATTGTAAAGCTCTGCGACGTCTTGTGAGACGTTTACATCATGCTCTAAAGCAGCGTTTAGAGCGTATTTCGCAGTACGGGCGTTTCGAGCACACTCTCTTGCATAGTGGTGTGCGGCGGTGTTCTTAGCTTGCGCTTCGTTGAGCACAAGTCCAAGCTCTTTACCATTCATATAATAACTCCTAACTAAAGTTAGCCGATACAATAGCTATAGTATATCATATATAAAAATAGCGCCGTTCATAAATTGAACGACGCCTAACAGAAAGGTAGTTATTATTTTAGTAGTTCTTGGGCGATTAAGCAATCTTGTAAAGGCTTGGGAAAAGAAGTCCTAACAGCTCGTCAACTTCCTCTTTACTGTTAAGAGTTCCTTCCTCATCTGGAATGATGACATAGCCTTTATAAGTCTCATAGTTGCAGTCATCGAGATGTGGCGCGGCTTCATCACCATTAAGAGCCTTTTCGATAAGTTCCTTAACGCGAGCGTCTTTTACAGCATCCATTGGTAATTTCCTTTCATTTGTGGATTGTACTTACTACATTATACGGAGCCACGTAGGATAGCTCAAAATGGCTTCACAATTCCTACACATTTAACGCCAAACATATTTACAATCCATCACCATGTCCTCTTTAGCAACCAATTTCGGCTGGTCTGGATTTGTGGCGTTCCAAATACGATAACTCCATTTAAGACCGCCTGGAACTTTGCAAACAGATGTTAGCCAGTAGATTGGGTACTTTTTATTGAGCTGCTTGACCTTGATTTCAAAGTCGTGCTGCTCTTTCTTGTTTTGTCTACCGTCCCAGCCGATTAGCAAACGCTTGTCGTTCTCTGAGCCATGGTAGCCGATTGGAATAAGGTGCGCACGGTCATATTGTCTATCTGTTGGATAGATTAGAGGGTCTAACTCCTTACGAGCGGCGTTGTCACGCTCCTGGTGAGCAAAACCTTGACCTTGCTCAAATCGCGCAAATACCTGTAAGATTTTGTCGTCGTGGTAGAAGTAGATAATGTTACCGCTTGTAGGCTTATGCTTCGAATTAACAACCTGTGTGAGTGGATTCTTGTTGGTGAGAACCTTTACTTTAAGAGCCTTGTCGCCGTTCACGGATTTAAATTCTTCAGCTTGTTTATCCTCAGAGTTAACCTCGTCTAACTCTGGTTCAACGTATCCATCTGGACGCGGTTTATAGTATGGTTGAAACCATTGGCGAATTTTGATATAGCTCTCTTTGAGATTCACTAAATATCACCTCCTAAAACTAATTGCTATGTTGACAAGTATATCAGATAGGTGGTATGATATCAATAATTGCACGTAATCTAGTAGAAAGGAATAAACGTGCTACAGTATAATTTTGAGGACAGGCTCCTCGATAGGATTAAGGCGGGTAAGCTCAAGCTCACCAACGCAAAGCAAGAGAGCAAGCGTGGAAATGATAGCCTAACCGTCACTTTTGTAGACCAGGATAACGGTCTCAAGCTCTTATGCCGACTCAACGGCTGTGTCGCACTTCGCGAGGACGGTAGCGTCTATGGCGATACCGAGGTACCACCTCTTGCAGACGCAACACTCAATGAGGGTATTGTGTACAGTACCTACCAGAGCGGCACCATCCCACCAATTAAGGTTTGCAAGAAAGTCGTTATGACTTGCACAAACGGAGAAGTCGTCATTCTGATTGGAGAGCGAGCATAATGGCACAGGCATTTAGACTTAAAGAGAAAGCTGACCGCGCCGCTGAGCGTAAGTCTGTTGAGGAGCGCGACAAGGAGTATTACGCAGAGGACTCTGTAAACTGGGACAAGCCAGTTCTTGATTATGACACTCTTAATCGCCAGCCTTGGGTGGCTTACGGCGAGATTGACGAGGGTGCAACTACACTCTTTGCATTTGTTCAGCTTGGTAATCGAGCAATTTCATTTGGTCGCGTAATTTCCTTCGGTATTCGTGTTCCAAACGATAACGCTCACGCAGAGCTTATCAACAAGCTCCGTAGTCATATGGGCGACCAGCAAAATGTTCGTCAGATTCAAGTTGATACGCTCGCAAATATTATCAGTATGGCTGGCGTTGCAACTGTTGGTATCAAGGACAGGCACAACTCCCTCATGGACATCATCGAGGTTGGCTAATGGCTGATATTACCTTCAAATATTCTGACTTCCCAGAGATTGAGGAAGACGGGAACACTACGACCGTGATTAGCGCAAGCCATACCATCGAGCAAGCGACCGTTGAGCAGATTACTAAGCTGCTCAAGTCGTTTGACGAGAATGATGACGAGATTGTCATTACGGTCAAGCGTAAGTAAACATTCTAAGAACCAGGGCGATTAAGCTCTGGTTCTTAACTGCTGCCGAGAAAAGTTAACTAAGGTTAACTTTTTTGTGTGCAAAATATGAACGCCTTGCGCGGAAATCATCCACTAGGCTAATGTAATTTTTACGATAAATATGATTGGGGGTTCGATTGGGAACTGAAGATACAATTACTGTTGACTTTGGTTATAAAGCTAATGCAAGACACTGTGTATACGATATTGAGTGTCTTCCATCTGTCTTTACAACCGCGTTTCTTTGTGGCAACGTAGCTACATTGTGGTTCTTTGGTAACGACACCTACGACCACATTTCTGATGATGAACTCAAAAAGCAATTCAAGTCATATCTTGACGTAGAAGACCACTTTGAGCGCGCCGCTGTTAAAAACCCAGTCATCAAACTTGAACGATTCACAAAACAAAATAAATTTGAATTCATGCGCGCTCTTAGTAGCGTGATTAACTGTGAAGCTCTACCAACTGACGATGAAACTGGATTCACCGAGTACGTAAGTTGGAACGGCAGTCAGTACGACCTTCTAGTGCTCATTGCAATCTATCGTTGGTGCGTTGAGAAACCAGAGATTACACCTCTAAATATTCGTACCATTTCAGACGTTATTATCAACTTTGAAGGTGCAGACTGGCAGCTTCCAGAATATCTTGAGAAAACCATTGGACTGAACAAGCGCAACTACAAATATGCCTATAACATGGCTATTTGGGCGGACGGTCATATCGATATTGCAAAGATGCAGCGAGTTGGCGAAGATGGCGCTGAAGGTCAATTCCCACCAGCTTTGAAATTACAGGAAGCTCGACAGGGTGCCGATATTGTTGTTGATGACCTCGTTAGTGACTCAAATCCAGACCAAGTTATTCCAGACGACAAATTAAAGGGATTTGTAGCATACAACCTTCATGACGTTGTAAGTACCGCCTTCGAGTACCGTACTGACGATATTCAAGATAAGATTAACGTTCGCGATAACGTTCGTGAACAATTCCCTTATACGTCTGCACGCGCTGCCGATATTTCGACGCTTTACAATTCACGCGCGCCACTTGAGCGCGATTGCACGGAAGCTCAGCTTACTGCAACCACGCTGATTGGCGAGAAGAAACTTCGACCAGTTGATAACGCCGAAACTGAGTATAACTTCCCTGTTCCAGCAAAGGGAGAGTTTGACGAAGATGGTAATCAACTTTATAAGATGGTTGACTTCCTCGAATACATTAAGGAACACGAGGAGTACGTTCACCCACAATTTATTAGGTTCTTTGAATACTGGCGTGGGAAAAACACCTCGTCTCTATCAGACCTAAAATCTGCAAAATATGGCGCAATTAAAGCAAATGTGTCCTCTAAGGGTACGATTTGTAATATTCCGTATTATCACAAAGTTGGTGATGAGTATGTACCCATTGACTCATATATTACCGTGTCTACGGGCGGCGCTCATGGCTCTGTTTGGACGGGATTGCATGAACTTACTCCAGAGCAGGTTACTGCGTGGAGCATGGCGTGTAAGAAGCCAACAAAGACTGACAAACTCAAGCACGTCCCAACGCTTGACCTCAATAACGTGATTCACCTGGACTATACCTCGTTTTATCCGTATCTCCTGCTCAAGCGCCAGACCTTTATTACACCTGACGGTAAAGACCGTTATAGAATCATCTATGACACGCGTGTTGGTGTAAAGGCTGAGCTAAAGAAGCATGAGGACGTGAGTAAATGGACTGAGCATGAGTATCGACTCTCCAACAACCAGCTAGGCTTGAAGCTACAACTTAATGCTGGTTCTGGCGCAGCAAATACTCATAAGAAGAACGCGCTACTGCCACTCGACAACAAAATCTTGTCTATGCGTCTCATTGGCAACATGGCAATTTGGACACTTGCTCAACGTATGGTTCATGCTGGTGCTTATGTTGTTTCAACTAACACTGATGGTATTTACATTACGAACATCAGTAAAGAAACCGCGCGTTTAGTTCTTGACAAGTTTGTTGAGGATTACGGTATTCCTGTAGACCCAGAGTATGTTGACCGTTTTATTAACCGAGACGTATCTAACCGTATGGAACTATATAAGCAGCGCGATGGCTCATATACTATTAACGACCTACGCGGTGAAATGCGCTCTGCTGGTAAACTCGTCTATAACGACATAGACCACGGTCACAAAATTACGTATCCGCTTGCGGTTGGTAACGCAGTCATTCGCTACATGGTTGATGATGCTGACTGGAATAACAAGCCTTACGACCGCGAGAGAATGCTCAAAATTCTCAACGAGGTTAAGCAAGAATCCACGCCAATCGCATGGTGTTACATCTTCTCTGGAACATCTGTTCGTAAGCTCTGGGTAGACATGAAAGAAGCACCTAGAGTTGGCAGGGTTGTCCTAACTAAAGACGGCTATCAACTTGACCAAGAGAATTATGCGTCTCTCACAAACGCAGAGTTTGAAAGACTCATTGAGAACTTTACACCAGGGTGTAATTTCGAGGAACTCTGCAAAAAGTCAGATGTTACGTTCAAGTATAGGAATTTTCCAGATATTTCGGATGTTGCGTTTGCTGTTAAGCATTCAGCCGAAACAAAATACGACGAGGATTCTTTTGTACCAATGGAGTGGGGCGCAATTACTGAGAAAGCCTATAATCAAGCTAAGAATAAGGTTGGCAAGCGTGAAAAATACTCAGTCTGTCTTATTCACAGATGGGGCAGAACCGAACGCGCGGAAATGAAATCTTGGACGTTCGGTAAATTGGCGAACGTTCCAGAAGGCAGCAAGGGAATACTTCTCAATATGGCAGCCGAACTCAAGGCGTTCAACTTGGACGATTTGGACATGGATGCTTACCTCACATGGGCAGAAAATATGCTTGCAAGATGGAAGATTTCCGCAAAGCTCTCTGAGGACGGCTATTTAACCCAGGTATTGTTTAACGAGCTTGGCAGCAAAGCTACGCCCGCCAAGTCAAAGAAGCAACTCGCCGTTGACGAGCTTAAATCGCTCTATTCGGCAGTATTTAACTATGTGTAAGATGTTCTAATATATTGAAAGGAAATGTAATGGAGAACATTAAACTAAAGTACGACGACAATGGTATGGGTGTTTGGACGGCTAAGGCTGGCGGTGGTAACGTAACTATTGACGAACATTGCCACGTAACCGTCATTGACCCGTCGAACCCAGCACATATGGTAGTGCGCCAGTCTAAGAAACGATTTAGCTTGAAGAAAGCTTTGGAGGACGTTGATATTAAGGTAGCAAACCCAGAGCGCGAGACAAGAACAACCTTTAATATCGACCTTCCAGACGGTACCGTTGCCATGGTTACGCGATATTTTCTCGCAGCATACGAAACTCCGTCTGCTATTTATCGAAGCCAGAACGCATTTGCGAACCTCGATGAAGCACAGACCGAAGCACTGCATCTTGTAAAGCAATACAAGTAACCGCAACTTGACAATTATTGATAGGAGACTGTATAATGACAAGAGAAGGCAGAGTAGTTTCCGCAGTTGAACGTCAATTAAACGCTCGCGGCAGATACTTCATAAACAATTATGCCGAAGGTCATACAAACAGTGGCGTGCCAGATATAGTCTCAGTTGACGCTGGTGGAAAGTTCCTGGCGATTGAATGTAAAGCATCATCAAACGAACCAACGTTTACACAATACGACCACGGACTAAGACTACTCAAGAGTGGTTGTAGATTCATAGTTGCTTACGAAGATTTTGATATTGATGCGATTGACCGTGGCGAACTGCAAAAAACTCCTCTACCAAAAGAACGCGAAGATTTGGTGTGTTTTGAACCAATCGACAAGAAGCATACTAAGGAATATTGTTTGGAGTAATTATGTCAAGAAGCTATCGTAAGACAGGCGTAATCGCAACTCAAAACTCACATACACTGAGTAAGCGAAAGAAGGCTATCAAGCGTTGGTTTAATAACAAGTTGCGCCACCGAGACGACGTGTTTAAAGGTTCAGAATTTAGACACATTTCTGGTGGAACTGATGTTGAAGCTTATAGGTCACTGACGCGCCTTCCTATGGACGCTAATTTACGAGGTTATACAAAATAATGTATATGAACCTCGGAAGAAAGTTCGACGACTTTCTGAACGAGTTGGACGAATTAGATGTGACACTAACCATATCTGGCAAAAATGAGCTTGGAACAGTTGTATCGCTCACGGCTTATACGCCAGTATTGCATTATCCATTCAAAGACAAACTTTTGTTAGCGGGCGATGCTGATACGCTCTCTGAGTGGCGATGGGTAATAACCGACTACGAACGTCGATTTGACCCATACAAGGAATTTACCAAGTATTGTCACAAGAACAAGATTGATTTGAGTAAACCGCTGGATGCGGAAAGCAAAGCAATTCTAAATGATTATGTATTATTGAAATATCACACTTTGAGTAAGATGTCGGCTGCAACTTACTCGTTTAGAAAGGGTAAGTAATGGGTGTTTATAATCAGTCGGCTATTAAGAGTCTGTTCAATGGAAAGTCTAAGACCACGGACGCTGAAAAAGAAGATTTGATGAACTTGCTAGAGTCACTTCCATTATCTCAGCGTAAGGAACTTTATAGGTTCGTTAAGAAAAACGATTCTATGTTTACCAAGGACGAGGTTGAAATCTACAAGGCTGGTAGCACAATTCGAGGAATTGAAAACCTCCGTATTCTTATTAAGAAAAAGAAACGCGCTCGCCAGGCTGGATTAAAACTCTCGCAGCTCAAGAAAGGAGCGTTTGAAGAAAGTGACGAAGAGTGGGAACGTCTCCAAAACGGAACACAAACTGTTCAAAAGAGGACTCGAAAAGTTAGAACAACTACGAAAGCGAAGGCAAGCTCGACTTGCAAGAGAAAGAGTACGAAAAGCTCTAAAAAGACAGCATGACACATACCTCATTGAGAACTAACACAGAACTCTCTAACTAATCGGTTAGAGAGTTTTTTTGTGCGTTCAAATCGAGTACAAAATCGATTCTAAGCCACGCAAATAGACGAAACGGGTAAATAGTCGTTGCTTTTTAGTGGACTTTTCTGGTAAAATGTACATACCTACAAAATAGAAAGGAACTTATGAGATATGAGTGTGGCGCGGCGACTGCCGCAGATTTACGCGAGCGTAATGGTCTTGACCATCTTGAGGACAAGGATTTGCGCAAGCTAATGAAAATCTATGACATTATTTGGAACGACGTTTACCCTCGCGCAAAGGAGTTTGCAAAGCTGTTTGAAGGCACATTCCAGGAAGTTAATGTGATGGAAACTCGCGATGGCGGTCTGCAAGCTCCAATTCCAACGCCACCAAGAGTCGCTGGAAACGAAACTCTTATTAAACGCTATATGGCGTGGCGCGAAGATTATGAAAAGGTATTTCATGCGTATTCAGACGAGCGTGAGAGGTTGCGTTGGAAGAACTTTGAAATTGAGGTGTATTCAAGGTAGGTGATTTGATGAAACAAGCAGATGCTTGGGTTGACGGTCCATATAACGTGCATAATGGTCTTGCTGGTTATGGAGTATATTTGCGTATTGATGACGAGACATATGACATTAGTGGCTCTGTTACTAAGTTTGATAATTCATCGCGCAATATCGTAGGTGAAGTTACCGCTGCGTTAGCAGCTATTAAAACCGCCGTTGATAAACAGTGCTCGAAAATTATCGTTTACTACGATTATTTAGGCATTGAGAAGTGGGCGACTGGCGAGTGGACTTGTAGAAAACAGATTTCAAAAGACTACGTTAAGGAATTAAACAATCTCGAAAAATTCATCAACATTTCATTCCAAAAAGTCAAAGCACATAGCGGTGATAAAAACAACAACCGCGCCGATAGACTTGCAAAGCAAGGCTGCGGTCTTAAATAGCATTTGTGTACAATCTGTGAATTTTGGGCGCGTCGATACTAATCGGCATGCCTTTTGCTATGATGGCATCATGCAATTCAACGCCAAATGAAAGGACGCGCAAATGCTTAACGGTAACTTCAAGATTGGTACTGACCGCAGTAACAGGAACCAGATTAAGCGTATGGCTAACCAATTCGGCGATGAGTTCATTTCAGCAAAAGCGGCAGACCTTGTTGAGCTTGTGTATTCTGGAAATATTAAATATTCCAGGCACCTTGTCAAGAAAATGCGCCGTGAGAATTTGAACGTGCCAACTATTGTTATCGCAAAGACGATTGCTCACGCAAAGACTGCTTTTATTGAGTTTTCTTATCTTCGCGGTAATTGCAAGTGGCACCGCGCATTGCTTCGTGACTACGCCACTGTTGAGGACGTCATGATTGCTGGCGAGATTAAGAAGTGCAATCTTTGCTTCGTAATTGACTTTAATTGTGGAGAAATTGTGACAGCTTACTGGAATGAAGCAACTGATTTACACAAAACGCTTGACATGAGAAAGTACGTACACTAGACTGATTTTAGTTTGACAGCCGAATACTTTGTGTGTTAAGTTATTTTGTAGCTTACGCAGTTGAGCATCTGCGATAAGTGTGGCGCGTAGTAAGCCGAAATTACTACAGCTCTAGGGACGGTTAGGGGTAAAGCACTGCTTCGGCAAACTCAGAATACTAACCGTCCTCAAATATGTAGATATAGCTTAGTTGGCGGAGCAGAGGACTTTTAATCCCAAAATCCAAGGTTCGAACCCCCCCCGACAGCCCGCCATAAACGAAAAAAAAAGGAAGGTATATCATGGATAAACAAGCAAAAGTACAAGTAAACGGCATATGGTGCGGCGATTTTGTAAAAATCTATTCAATTCAAAACCTAGAAGACACATCTCTTGTACCTCTTTTACTATTTTATAGCCATGACAAAGACCCGCATTTCACACGTCAACAAACGATGACTGTTGAAGACGTTGAGACAACATATCCGTATAAGGTGAAGCGATTTTATTCTTGGGATGATGTTCCAGATGATGTGTCTGCGACATTCTAGGCGAAAAAAAAAAGATTCAACTTTTTTTCAAAATAACTATTGACATGGAGAAATATCTATGTTATAGTATATTGGAGCTTCCGTGGTTGAGCATCCACGAGTAAGTGTGCTGATGGCAAAGCGGAAATTGCCACGCTCGCGAACAGGCAGATTTAATCGCTAAAGCGGTCTGCCTGTTCAAACTGCGCGTTTAGCAAAGCGGTCAACTGCGGCGGACTGTAAATCCGCTCCTTATTAGGTTCGGAGGTTCGAATCCTTCAGCGCGCACCATAACAAACAAGCCGACTTATCAATGTCGCAAAACTTGAGAAGGTGATAACTTGAAACACATTCTGACTAGCGAATGTTGTATGAATCGAAACGAGAGTGGTTCTTGATGTCAGCGAATACTGAACGTACTGGGAGGTCAAGAGGAGACATCTTAGCAGTATTCGTCTCGGTCGTAAGCCGAGCAAGACTAGGTTCGTTGGTTGGCTACGGTGTTTAGTAACCTCGCTAAATGCTGATAGTAGTCGGAAGGCGTTGCCTAGAGTATAGCGGGCGTTATACGGGCAATGTTGACAACCAACCAACGAACGCCGCTCCGTTTAGTTTGATTATGCACCAGAACGGGGATATAGCTCAGTTGGGAGAGCAGCTGCGGAAACGATGCGTGCGAGGGTTCAAGTCCCTCTATCCCCACTCAAACTGGAGCTGCCCTCGGAGGAGATTAGCGTACGCACTAATCGCAATGTCGTTCGACTCGACTCGGTTCCACCATAGTAAATTAGCCGACTTATCAATGTCGTTAAACTTGAGACGGTGATAACGTGAAATGCTGAGCGTCTAGCTAACGCAAAAAGCATATAAATCGAATGAGTAATGTGCAACGGTGATACTCGAAGGTAGGGTTAAGCTGCATTGCGGCTGAGGGGTAGCTCCCCACGGGTGTTCGAATCGCCCCACCAAAGCCAACGGCTCGTAGGCGGTACGGCAAAGACCATATCGACGGAAGTAGCGGGAACGGATGTTCAAAAGACGAAACCTCGGTAGCCGCGCACGAGCGTCATTACTCATAAAAGTAATGACACACTTTGAAATGAAGTGCCTGGGGGCGCAAGGAGCCACCATACTCTGAGAGGTCGCAACCTCAGAAGGTTCGATTCCTTCCATTTCGTGTAAAGCGTGTCATCTTTCGGGGACTTAGCTCAATGGTAGAGCCATCGGCTGTTAACCGATTCATGGAAGTTCAATTCTTCCAGTCCCCGCCATATTATTACAGATGTATTTACTCAGATACATTTGTACTAATGTGGTGAATATGTGAAGATTAGGATTTTCTCTTGATTTCCACATTCAGCTAGATTAAACTTAGAAACATAGTAGGCGCGTACAGCAATTACTTACATAACATTTGACTTTTAATCAAACACGTTTGCGCCTAGAAAGGATGAACTATGAGCTTTATGGACGACCTTGAAATTGAGACGAGCACAACGCTAACCGAGAATGGTGGTCGAGCACTCTACACTACAGGAGACAAGCTCCTCAACCTGTTTGCGGTTCTGGGCGCTTTGCGCACTCGTCCAGCAGATGTCATCGAGAAGTTTGACGCTGCATTTCGTGAGAACGCTGACCTTGCCACTAAGATGGCTTTCTACGGACGTGACGTTCGTGGAGGTCTTGGCGAGCGAGCTGTTGGTAGACTCATGATTCGTGAGCTTACACAGTTCTACCCAGAAGTTGTAACTGCAAACTTCAAGAACATTGTTGAGTTTGGTCGCTGGGATGACCTGTTCGTACTCTTTGATACTCCTGTTGAGACAGACATGATTGAGTTTGTCAAAATGCAGCTTGTATCTGACAAGCGTCATATGGATAAGCACGAGAGCGTCTCACTTCTTGCAAAGTGGATGCCATCTATCAATGCTTCAAGCGAACATACCAAGGCACTTGCGCATCGCTTTGTTAAGGCGCTCAATACCACGCCACGAGAGTATCGCAAGAATCTCTCTGCACTGCGTAAGTACATTGATGTAACTGAGGTCAAGATGTCTGCTAACAAGTGGACTGACATTGACTATAAGGCAGTTCCATCAAATGCAGTGGCTAATTACGGTAGCGCATTTGCACGTCATGATTACGAGGGTTTCTCTCGTTATATGGACGCTGTTAAGTCTGGCGATGTTAAGATTAACGCCGCTACACTTTATCCATATAACGTCATTGAGACGATGTACGGTAACCGAGACGTAGCCGAAGCTCAGTGGAAGGCACTTCCAAACTACGTTGATGGCGACAACAACTTCCTCATCATGGCTGATGTTTCTGGTTCTATGATGGGACGACCAATGGAGACTTCCGTTGGACTGGCAATTTACTTTGCCGAGCGTAACCACGGAGCGTTTGCAAACAAGTTCATGACTTTCACCGACATTCCTAAGATTGTCGATGTAACAGGTGATGACCTCTTTGAAAAGTATTGCTCTGTGACCGACCACGTTGGCTACAGCACGAACCTTGAAGCTGCATTTGATGCAATTTTAAGCACTGCTGTACACACACACTGCCCACAGGAAGACCTACCAAAGGCTCTTGTTATCATCTCCGACCTGGAGATTGACTATTGGGACGGTGGTTCTCTGACCTTCACCGAGGAAATGCGTAAGCGTTTCGCCGATGCTGGTTACGAGATGCCTAAGCTCGTCTACTGGAACGTTGATTCACGCAAGGATACTTTCCTTGCGTCTAAGAACGACCCAAACACAATTCTTGTGTCTGGTCAGTCTGCTTCGACGTTCAAGAACCTCATTAAGGGTATTGACCTCTCAGCTTTTGAGATTATGGTTCAAACTCTTAATGACCCTCGCTACGATTGCGTAGTTGTACCTTCACAACTATAGATAACTAAAGGCTCTAACAGCAACTATATTTTAAGATGACTTGAAATCATGGTAAAACGAGCCTTGAATAGTGAGCTAAAGTCACAAACAGCAATTATTAAAAAACATGCCACAATACCATGAAATGAGTGTGACTTGTAAAGCTCAAACATGACAACAGACCAAATACCATGGAAACGGGTACAAACTGTAACCATTTTCATCTACTATGGACTGTAAACACGGAGAGTTGGCAGAGTGGCTAATTGCACCTGTCTTGAAAACAGGAGAGCGTGTAAACGTTCCAGAGGTTCGAATCCTCTACTCTCCGCCATAACAACAACCTGGAGAGTTGTCTGAGTGGTCGAAAGAGCTTGACTGCTAATCAAGTATAGGCTATACTGGTCTATCCAGAGTTCAAATCTCTGACTCTCCGCCAGAAACACGCGATTCAGCCAACGGTAGGCTGGCAGTCTCCAAAACTGCTCATGAATGTTCGAATCATTCATCGTGTGCCATATTGGGGTGTGATGTAAAAGATAGCAAATTGTCCTAGGGATAGTTCGTGTAGGTTAAAGGCCTACCACCCCAGCCATCGGAGTATAGCGCAGTTGGTAGCGCGACCGCTTTGGGAGCGGTAGGTCGCTGGTTCGAATCCAGCTACTCCGACCAAATTGGGGTATCGTCTAACGGCAAGACATGGGTTTTTGGTGCCTAGAATAGAGGTTCGATTCCTTTTGCCCCAGCCAAATTAGTAAATTATCGACTTGTCAATGTCGTTAAACTTGATAAGCTGGACATGCTTGAGCTACTATAAGCAATATGATTTGTTAGAGGTTCGACTCCTCACGCATGGTCGCGGCGATGCATAGCATCGTAAGGTTCGAGTCCCCAAAGCACGGATGCGACAATGAGCCTTATAGTAGCAATGTCGAGTCTTGTTAGTCGTGTAGACAGACACGCAGCTAACGAAAGCCAACTCTTTGCCTGTCCATATTGAGTTGCGCTATAAAACATTGCCGTAACACAAAGGCTCGCGGCAATACTTAACTGCTGCGGTAACCGACGGGTACGCCGCTTTCCGACTGAGTAAGTAACTAATTGCTCAGTGAGTGGTTCGACATATAATGAACCACAATAACGAACAAGAAATAAAGATACCAGACATACGGGCTGGGAACCTTGAGTATTTCTATCGGCTTTGACTCAAGCGCGTTCTGATGGATGCGGTCATCCATATCAAACGCCCTAACGAGGTGTTAGGGGTTTGATGAAACGGGTCGCACCCGTTTCCACTAGGTTTGACTCCTAAACGCAACCTTATAGGCGCTTGGTGGAACTGGTAGACACAGCCCTGCACATCGAGGGGCGATAGTAACGAGCGCTCACGTTACTATCATTGCATGTTCGAATCATGCAGCGCCTACCATATTATTAACGGGAAATTGGTGGAATGGCAGACACGGTTGACTTAAAATCAACTGCTCTAGGGCATGAGGGTTCGAATCCCTCATTTCCCACCATAGTATCCTGTAATAAAACTTGGATTGTTAGCTCAGTTGGTAGAGCGGGGGACTTTTAATCCCAAGGTCTAGGGTTCGATTCCCTAACAATCCACCATAATTATCGCGGCATAGAGTAACGGTAACTCAATAGTCTCATAAGCTATATATTCTCTGTTCGACCCAGAGTGCCGCGACCTAGAAACTACAAGGTTGGTAAAACATTTTACCAACCTTTATTTGTAAGGATTTAGCTTGGCATATATCTATCTCATAAAAAATAACATTAACGGCAAATGTTATGTTGGCAAAACGCTCAAGTCTCCAGCGGAACGTTTCTCGGAACATTTACGCGACGCGCGTAAACCGACCGAGGAAAATCGTCCGCTGTATCGTGCTATCAACAAGTATGGCGAGGATAACTTTAGTTTACACGTTCTCGAAGAATGCGCCGATAAATTTGCAAGTGAACGCGAAATATGGTATATTAAAAAGTTGAAAACCTATGCTCATGGCTATAATGCAACCGTCGGCGGTGATGGTAAACAATTATTCAACCACGAAATTATCAAGGCTCAACTTGAAGCTGGTCTAAGTCAAAAACTCGTTGCCGAATTAAATGATTGTTCGATTGACCTCGTTAAGCAAGTTCGCGTGGTAAATGACATCCCGCTAACAAAAGTTCGCAAACAACCATCTGTTGCGGCATATTCAAAAGATGGAACCGAGGTTGGTGTGTTTATATCCGCACGAGAAGCATTTAGATTCTTACGTGAAATCGGCATTACAAACTCGCGCGGTAATGGCGGGACTCATATCGCTGACGTTTGTAAAGGAAAACGTAAAGAAGCATACGGTTTCAAATGGAAATATATTAACTGAGAGGACAAAGCATGTATTTTATCAAGTTGACCGCAGTAGCCGAGCCTAAAGGCATGTTTAGTGGTCGTGACACAAGTAGAACTCTAACCTACACAGAGATTTGCCAAGAGAGCGAGTTTGATACTGAGCGTATCAAGTTTGAGGAGAACGTAATTAAAGCTGTAGTTGAGCTTTATCCAGAGTTTCACGTAGATATTCATGAGCGCGAGTACCGCAACTTGGACGCAGAACCATTCAAGTTTGCGTTTGAGAATCTCAATCCAGCGCAGTTTGCTGAGTATCTGCGTCATTACGAAATTAGGATGTAATTGTGGCTAAAAATCTTTTAAAGACAAAGGCTAAAGACCCGACCGACGCAGTATTTGGCGTAAACCAGGAGGGAGATTGCGTACATAAGTCCCTCGCCGAAATGGTACACACGCTTATTGCTGGTACTACGGGTTGCCACGCTAAAGGCGAGTTGATTCTTATGGCTGACGGCACTTCTAAACCAGTCGAGCTAATCAATGGCGGAGACCGCGTTATGGGCGGCGATGGTACGCCAAGAACTGTTCTCACTCCAAGGTGGGGCGAGGATGCGATGTACGAGTTAGATATTCGTAATCGTGGAACGCTTAGAGTAAACGGCGAGCATAAGCTCATTTTGTTTAATCAAAATTGGGGCGGTAATCATGAAAAAATTATGACCGTGAATGAATATCTAAGGCTATCACCATATACTCAATCAAGTTCGCGAATCTGCTTATGTACTGGAATTGAGTCATTCGAACGCAGTACAGAGCAAATAATTGACCCATATCTCATGGGAATATTTATCGGCGACGGTGCCACCAAAAGCATACAAGGCGGATGTCCGAACATTACAACTGCGGATTCTGAGGTTGTGGAAGCAATTTATGACTATGCCAACAAAATTGGGTGCACAATCCGAGTAGACCGCAAGCCTGGAAATGCTGCGTCGAGTTACTTCTTCACGCACGACCAAGATAACTATACTACTCGCAACAGAGGAATAATAAATAATTTCACCGAACAACTAAGGTCTATTGGACTAGACAAAATTGGAAGCGGCGAAAAGTTCATCCCAGATGACTACAAATACGCCGACATTTCAGTTAGGCGCGAACTGTTTGCTGGCTTAATGGATTCCGATGGATATTTGAACAGAAACAAAATGTACGATTTCGTTGCCAAATCAAAACGACTCGCAGACGATATTACATTTGTTGGCAGGTCACTTGGTTTACAAGTCCACGTTCAGAAGTGCCAGAAAGGTATTAAGTCTATTGGATTTGTCGGTGACTACTATAGACTCGGAATTTCGGGAAACCTCGACGAAATTCCAGTGAGGATTCCAAGAAAGAAATATGTTCCAGCGGAAAAGGGTAGCCACTCATCACATAGAGCAACATTTACTATCACAAAGGTTGCAAATAATCAGAAGTATTATGGCTTCACTTGTGACGGCGACCATACATATTTAACACAAAGTATGGTAAGGTCGCATAACTCGGGAAAATCGGTCTACGTAAACAGTCTCCTCATTTCGGCAATGTCGCACGCAACACCAGACGAGCTTAAAATCTTCGCAATTGACCCTAAGAAAGTTGAGTTCTCAAAGTACATCGACCTGCCTTATTGCCCCATTAACCCAGTTACTGACATGCGTGACGCATATGGTCTACTGGCGTTCGCAGTATGGGAAATGGAGCGTCGATACAAGATTATCCAGGCAGCTGGTGTAAAGCAACTCTCTGAGTATAATGACTTCTACGACAAAGACCCTAACGGCGAGATTGCTAAGAAATATGGTCGTATGCCATATCTGATATTCGTCATCGACGAGTACGCAGAACTTCAATCAATCTCACCGAATACCGAGACGCTTTGTAAATCACTTGCTCAAAAGGGTCGTGCATCTGGAATCATCCTCTTGCTCGCAACGCAGCGACCATCAGCCGATGTTATTTCCACTACGCTACGTTCTAACTTCCCAAGTCGAATTTGTCTAAAAGTTGATAACTCAACCTCAAGTCAGATTGTCCTGGGAGACGGTGTAGACCGAGCCTATGACGGCTCAAAACTCAAAGGTTATGGCGATAGCTTTGTTCTTGACCAACGCGGTAACTGTGAGCGCGTACAGGGAATCTATATTTCTAACGAGGAGATTGATGCGATTTTCGATTTCCTAAAAGAGAAGTATGCTGACCGCTATGACGAGCTACGTAAATATGTACCAGACGAGGTATATGACTTACTAACTGAGGATAGCAAAAAGGCGGTTGAGCTTAATGGCGGCGTCTGCGATTACAAGATTCTCACCACCGATAAGGAAGCATGCGCGTTTGTTGACCGCGGTAAGCCATTCTGCAAATGGGTTGGCACCAAGGGCGAGGGTGGATTTATGCGTCGCGGTGGAGACGTTGATGAGCAATCACCAAGCGCTCTGCCAAACAACCCAGAAAAGTGGCATGTTGAGTCACTTGACGGATTTTAATAGTTATGCACCACTACTTATGCACAGGTTTCTGTGCATAAGTATTTTGCTATCAATTCACAAAGGATTTATTATATGGCTTTAACTTACGGACAAATGGCGGCTGTAAATCGAGCGCGTAAAAACGAAGAACGTCGCGCCAATACAACTGACAAAAAGAAAACTAAGTCTAAAAGTATTCCTAAAATTGACTGGTTTCCCATGAAATTTTATGTTTCTACGGGCAAATTCAAGGACATCATTCAATGGGATAACAATAGTGAATACTCTGATGAATTTGCAAAAAGGCTGATTGATAAGCCAAACTTGCAAATTTTAACCATGCCTACAGGCTTCGGTAAGACAAGTGTTGCAGTGTCTACTCTTGGAAAGCTCGGACGACCATTTTGCATTATTGCGTCTAAGGCAATTATTGAGGGTGGCGGTTGGCAAGAAACTATTGCTGACTACAATCGAACGCATCCAGAAGCAAATCTAGCACCACATATGATGACGACGTATGACAAGTTCTCGAACATTCTCGGTAACGTCAAATCTCGCGCGGATTTCAAGAAGGGTTTTCCAAAAGACGGCATTCTCGTTCTGGACGAGGTACACAACTACAAAACGCCTACCTCGAAACGTTCACAGAAGCTAAAGAATGTCCCAGACTACGAACGCATGGGCATTAGCGCTACGCCACTCACGAATGATATCGTCATGGATATGTGTTCATACATGGTTATGGCTGGTAGATATCGCAGTAAGACATTCTTTGAGCAGTGTTATGGTCTTGACGTTATGAAGGATAGGTATTATCGACTTACGATTTATGACGATGATGGTAACGTTAACACAAGGAAATTCCCCGATTACGATAAGCTGCTTGACGAGGTTGCTGAGGTAATTTATCAACCGAACGTATCAATTAACGACATTGATATGCCAAATCTCACGACAACTGTATTGCAGCTTCCCGTTAGTAAACAATTGTTAGCGGACATGCGCTCGATTGCAGACGCTTACGCTAAGCAGATGTTTGCGTCTGCCAGCGAAATGCGCTTAGTTATGCAGGAACGAATCGCTAATGATGATGGGCGCATTGTTAAACTCCGCGAGATTGTTTGTGGAGAAAATGTGAAGCAACCGCTTATTTTCTTCCAACATTTGACAACGCTCGACGCAATACGTAATATGCTTGATACCGAAGGAATTAGTTATCAAATTCTTGACGGTAGACATTCTATGAAGGATATTGACAGAGATAATCTTTCGCCTATACTTATTCAGTATCAATCTGGTCGAGAAGGTATCGAGTTCAAAAATTCGAACACTACCGTGTTTTATGAAAACCAACCTTCATACATGACTTTGGTTCAATGTGCAGGACGTAATGCAAGACGAGGAATGAAAGGAGTTGAGATTAACCATTACCATCTTGTGTCGATGAACGAATACGACCAAGAGGTGTTCTCTCGCGTTCAAAGTAAGGTTGAGATTAACCCGAGAACGCTTGACGAATTAGCACTTAAAGCCCTGCCTACGAATAATAATTGGTAACATTGCTATTTGATTCAGCTAAAACAAACGAAAGGATAATTAAAATGGCAACTGACGCACAGAAGTTTATGGTTATTGACGCACACGTTGACGATGAGTCTGGTTCAATTCTTATTGACGGCTTCGAGCCAATCACTGAGACTGGTGGCACTCTCAACCTTATGTACAAGGTTTACAACCCAGAGCCAAAGCCACACTTTGAGGATGACGCAGAGCGCAAGGAGAATTGCGTTAAGGCTCTTGAGGAGACCTTTAAGGCAGACTTTGACGCTGTTATTGCAGACCCATCCGTCCTGGTTGGACTTGAGTTCGAGGGCTATCCAAGTGACGAGCGTATCTATCTGACCCCAGCAAAGGAGTTCATTACTTTCTCTAAGGTCACTCCTGCGGTTGCTAAGGCAGTTGAAGCTCTCATTCGTAAGGGTGATATTATTTCCACCCCAGTCGTTGACAATCGTCGTTTCGGTCTTGGCAAGAAAAGTGGCGCCTTCTATTCAAGCCACTCCTTTGATTTTGCAGTGCCAGTAGAGATTAACGGCGAGACCCTGTACGTTCGCGTTGCTCAGATTATTGATGATACCGCCGATGGCGATAAGGTCGTAAAGTACGCAACCAACTACAAGGGCGCTACTAACGGCGGCTTTAAGGACGAGCGCGGCTATACTCGCTCTGACGCAGACCAGAAGCTCTATGAGGTTGTCACTGGCGCAAAGGACGCTGACCCACAGCGCAAGGATAGTTTCATTAAGTTTGCAAACAATATGCTTGACCAGGCTCGTACAATCCTCGTTCAGAGTGTTCTCGGCGCAACGGGTGTTGACCTTGATGCTTATGCAGCTGAGGAGAAGCCAGTACGTATTACCAACGTTCGTATTGAGTCTGCTGGTAACAATCAGTTCCTCACTGCTTCCATTGCTCCAATCGAGGAGTAACAAGTGATTACCGTACAGATTATCGGTACGGGTTCTACGGGTAATTGCGCCGTGGTCAATCGTGATTTCGTGGTTGACCTCGGCGTTTCTCGTTCCCTCGTGGAGCGTAACGCTGATAATTTAGACGCATTGCGTCATATTTCAGCAGCGTTTATTACCCACGAGCATGCAGACCACGCAAATCCATCGCTCGTAAAGTGTTTGTACGAGATTCGTCCCGATGTATTCAAGCGACAATTTTTTATTCCGTCGCAGACCTATGAAAAGTTAACCAAGGCTAACTCTTTTCTTGGGAAGGCGTTTGAAGATTACCCGCTGGATAATATCATCAACAAGGATAGCGAATTTGATTTCAGAACGCGCGGTGGCAAATGGCATGTAAGGTGTTTTCACGCGCCACACGGTTCAGCAGAGTGTGTTGGCTTTGTGTTCACTTCGCCAGACGACGAAACGCTATTCTGGGCAACTGACCTCGAAAATCTTGAGTTCGCGGGTGTTGGAAATGCTAAGTATGATGTGATTTGCTGCGAGGGAAACTGGGACACCGAGTGTCTTACAAATGCGCTCAAAGACCCAGAAACCGCTGGACATGCTGAGAGTTCGCTGAGACATCAATCAGTTGAAGCATTTGAACAGTTTGTATCAGACCACGCTAAGGCTGGCGGAAAGATTATCCAGTTGCACAATTCGAGCAGCTTTGGGCGGTATAGCCGATATAACAACGTGTATACGGGCGACGTACCAGACTACAGCAAGCCACCACTAGACATTTAGTGGTGGCTTTGCTATAATCATAGTATTTAGGTTCAATGAAGGGATATTATGGTTAGGAACACTGTCACATCTGGTGATAAAACTTATAGTCTCTGGATTCGTGTAGATACTAAAAAACCGTTTCCAGATAAAATTTTGACCACCGTTCAAAAAGTTGCTCGCTCTAAATCGGGTAAGCGACACGTAAAGAAGATTTCCGAAACAAGACTTATTTGCTCACCAGCTCTCTATGAGAAACTCCAATCACAAATTGACGTACTTAATTCGTGTGAGGTATCGCTCTTTATTGACGCTGGCAACGGAAAAACAAAAGCGCTCATTAAAGACGCTAAAAACTATGGCGTAGTTAAAGATGACTACGACAAGCTGCTGCGTTACATCTATAACTAATGGAAGGAAAAACTGTGACCGAACAAGATTACACTTACGAAACATTCCCATATCGAGAGGTTAAACCCGTAGTTGGCGATTCAAAGACATTTGAGGAATGTGGTATGCCATCAATCAACCTGGGTTATACAGGTTATTGGATTTGTTATTCAAGCACTGACCGAGACTGGATTGTGGCTGCAATTAGATTGCTTATTACGCAGCTCTCTCGAAACAACGCAACTTTTATTCACGAGCGATACCCACAGTCAGTTACCGACCACTATCGTAACGCGAACGACGGTTTCGGCTTCTTCTATGACTGCTCTGACGATTGTATGCAGTTAAGTTCTTGGACGCAACTTGTACAGCGACTCACTGAGGTAATTGCTAAGCACTACGCAAACGTTAAGTATGGTATTGATTATCAGACACTTGCACACGAGTATTCATTCTTGTATGAAATGCCCGAAGACGTTATGACTAAGGCTCAAGTTGACGATTGTATTTCACTCGCTGAGAAACTCATGCAGGACGAGGTTATTCCACGCGTTAAGGATATTTGGTACAACCAGATGCACAAGTATCAACTTGTAGATGGTTATGACCCTGTTGAAAAGTATGTTGGCAGACCATCTATTCACCCTGGCGACACTAAGACTGGCATGTATTCAACCGCGCCAGTATACGGCGTGAACGCTGAGTAAATCATGGCTATGACTGAGGAGAATAAGGCAAGACTCGCTGAGATTGCGCTTATTAAAAAGGCTGAGACTGCTGCAATGCGTGCTGAGGAAAAGCGCCTAGCTGAGCTTGACCCACACAAGACATGTAAGAATTGCGAGCTGACGTGTAAGCAGCACGACTTCGTACTGAGCGTATCCTGCCCGAAAAAGAAAGTGATTAAGAAAAAGTGAGTGTAACACGCAGACAATTTGTTACCGCTGGCATGGCAGGTGTTTTAACACTTGCCATTTCCGCGTGCAAATCAGATAATCAAGTAACCGAGGTTCAATCCACTCAGCCAGCGCCAAAAACGGTAAAAATTACCGCGAGGTGTAACTTGACAGAGGTTTCGCCGTCGATTAGAAAGAATCCCCCAATCATTGTATTGACTGGTTGTTGTGCTAAAAGTGAAGGTCATACGTATTACGTCGCGTTTAACAGCCAAAAGGATAATTACGTGTCCGTCAAGGATATCGAGGTTGTCTCTGGAAAGTATAAGTTAACAACTATTGTTGGCTCAACAAAAGACGGTCAATGCGTAACCTTTGAGGGTTTCGATTTTGATTATTCGGACAATTGCCCCGTTGTGCTGTCTGACGAAACCAAGGATGAATATCTTGAACGTAAATCGAAGGAGACGGGTAAGCCTAAAGGTTTGATTGCGTCTGACGTACAGAACACGCAATGGCTTGATGGGAGTTTGAACCTCATTGCGCGCTTATCTAAGTGCGACGGTGATTATGCTGCCGCATATAAACAACTCGTTTCGGATATTGACTCGGGCAAGGTAAAAACCGAACAAGTGTTCGGTATTTCAGTCGATGAATTGAAGTCGTTGCAAATCTAAAGCAAAAAATCCCCGCGTTACGCGGGGATTACTGTTATCTTACATATTCGTTTAAAATGCCAGATTTTGCAAGGCGTACAAGCTCTTTAATACAAGCGTTTGGTGTGACTTCAAGTTTCTCGGCAGTATTTACAAGCGCCGTACAAAGCCTAATTCTCTGAGTCTCATCAAGTTGAACGCCGCGCTTTTTAACTCCAAGTCTATTTGCTCGTGAACGGATACTTGACCAGCTACGACCATTGAGTTTAGACCAACCAGTCCAGTTTTCACCGTGCACGAGGTAATTGGCTCGAATGTACGCGTCCTCAGTTGTAGTCCAGCGCGTTGATGTGACTTGATAAACTTTAAGAATCCTAGCTCGCATAGTAATTGCGGAGGTGTTACGTTTGGGTAATAGAGTTCGCCATCCGTCCCATTTAGCGCCGTGAGTTGGGAAATTATCAATGATACATTTATCTTCGAGCTTCGACCATTTAGACTTGTTAGATACGAGATTCAACTTGCGTCTGCGGGTATAAATAGCCGAAATTACGACACCAGGAAAGGCTGCTAGATATTCCTCTTGCGATACGTGCCTTTTCGATAGTTCGATAAGTAACGCGTCGTCTTCATCAGTCCACGTATATTTTGAAACGCGTTTCATATGTTTTGCCATATATTACTCCTATTATAAACTGCAACAAACTCTCCAGTTTGTTCGATTTTTAATGTGGTAAAATTATACCACAAGTTGAGCAAACTTCGCAAATTGTTCGATTTGGAAGTGTTATACTGTTACCCGACAGGTTGCATATCTCGTTGAAAGGAGATTACTATGATGGAATTGCAAAACTTAGTGGATAGTCAAAAGTTCATTCAAGTCGTTAAAGCTCTCGGCTCGGCGAACACGTACAGCAACTTAGAGCTTGGTTACATCTATCATGGACTTGATGACATGGGCGTTGACCCACAGTTATTTTTTAACTATGACCTCAACGTAATTATCCGTGATATTTCCGACATTCTCAAGGACTTCAACCACGAGCGAACAGCTGACCTTTGTTTGGAGCTGGTTCCAGATAAGTTTGAGAACGAGGAGGACGCGTATGATACGTGGGACGAGGATTTGGAGCGCTACCTGCTAGAGTGCGACAGATATCGTCTTATTGACGTGCTAAACTCTTACCTACACAGTGGGTATTATCTTATTCATCCAAATGAGAACAAGCTGTTCGAGTTCTTGAAACCAGCGGATGAGTAACAAATTAGTCCATACTTGACAAGAAATTACACAACCTCTATACTATTTTAGATAGCCACAAACATATCAATTTAAGGAGTTTATTTTATGGCATTTAATAAAAACAGACGAGCTATTACGGCGGGAATTGCTTTCGCGCTTATTGCTGGTCAAGTTGGTACATTATTTGCTACCAGCCGACAAGCATTTGCAGAACTTCCCGATGTTGGCGGAACTTTAACCGTCGGTACTACCAATAAATATAATGGCTCTCACATGACCCAGTGGGTCGCCGATGACGGTCAAACACCTCTGTTCTGCGCTGACCCTGTTAACCACGACCATGCCACCGCTGGTGGTAGCGGTCAAGTTGTTGAGCTGAGCAACCTCACAACTTCCGACGGTCACACTTATTCTGAGCATGACCGCCATATGATTGACTACCTAGTCTACTATGGCACTCTCGGCATGAAACAAAGCAAGACTTATTATGGTGTGTCTGGCGCAGACCTCCAAGCAGCTACTCAGCTTGCTATTTGGGGAGTTCGTCAAGGTGATATGCACGATGACGGAATTGGTTATCTGATTCCATATTACAATATCAATACAACGAAGGCAGCGTCCGACGCAGCTCAAAAGTTCTTCAATGATGCTAAGGCTTATGCTGATAACCCAGATAGCGACAAGAATGTTCCAGCTGGTGCCGCATTTGCATTCATCCCAGCTGGTAATAAGCAGGTTATGACTTACTTTGGTCTGAAGCTTGGTTCTCTGTCCATCACTAAGTCTTCTGGCAACACTCTCTACACCGACGGTAATAACTGCTATTCTCTTGAGGGCGCAGAGTACACCGTCTATCGCGACGAAGCAATGACCGACGTTGTTGGCACCATCAAAACCGACGCAGCTGGTAAGGGTTCTCTCGCCAACCTTAATGCTGGCGAGTATTACCTCAAGGAGACCAAGGCTCCAAAGGGTTACGCAGTCGCAAGTGAACTTCTAAAGTTCTCTATCGCAGCTGACACAACCACTGAGAAAGCTGTTCAAGATGGCGCTCAGTACACCAACGACCCAATCGTTGTTCAGAAGGTAGATAAGGACACTGGTCTTCCAAAGGCTGGCGGCAACGCAACCCTTGCTGGTGCAGAGTTCCAGATTGCATACTATGCTGGACAGTACACTAAGGATAACCTGCCACAGAAGCCAACTCGCGTATGGAATGTTCGCACTGACGAGAATGGCTTAATCAATCTTGAGAACGCCACAGAAGCAACTGAGAAGTATCTCATCAAGGAAGGTAGTGACGAGTTCTTCGTTGACCCAAATGGTAAAGTTGCATTCCCACTCGGAACAATTACCATCAAGGAGACAAAGGCTCCACAGGGTTATCTGATTGCCGACGATAATGCTGACGGTGTTGACGATGACATGGTACTTTATAACATCGATTCAACCAATGCTGGCGATACAATCGTTTCAAGCGTTGACCTTCACTCCACTAAGCAGGAGCAAATTGTTCGTGGTAACGCTAAGTGGACTAAGGTAGTTACTGAGAGTGACGGTACTGGTAGTAAGCCACTTGCAAACGTTGTCTTTAAGGTTACTTCCAAGACCACTGGCGAGACTCACTACGTTGTTACCGACAAGGACGGCGTAATCGATACCTCTAAGGGTACTAAGGCAACCGCTAATAAGAACGACGCCGCGGTATCTTCTGATGGAACTGTTGACGAGAGCAAGCTCGACGCAACTTCTTCCGCATGGTTTAGCGGATTCTCCGCTGAGGATTTGGCTAAGGCACCAAAGGCTACCGAGACCGATGCAGCTAATACCAACGCCGCAACAACTACCTCTGTAGCAGAGAATAACGCAGCGGCAACTCCAACAGCTGAAAAGCCTGCTGCAACCGATGCTCCAACTGGTGCAACTACTGATGCTAAGGTTGATTCTAAGGCTGACGCTTCCAAGGATACTAAGAAGTCTGAGGGTATGCTTCCTTACGATACCTATACTGTCGAGGAGATTCGTACCTCTGCAAACGAGGATGTCGTTGACATGGCTAAGTTCGAGATGACTGTTTCCGAGAACGGCGTAACCGTTGACCAGGGAACCGTTGTTAACAAGCACCCAGAGCGCAAGAAGGTCTATAAGACTGGCGACGAGGGTGTAAACCCAGAGCTGCTTGTTGCGGGTGGCGTACTGATTGTTGCTGGTATCGCTGGCGCAAGCTACGCACTGCTTCGTAAGAGGAACGACTAATCGACAATTTGTAGAAATTGTGTAGATTAAGAATTTACCCAGCTAATCGAAAGGTTAGCTGGGTTTTCTTGTATACTGTAGTTACAAAGTCGATGAAAGGAACTGTCTATGAAGCTGAATGACCGAGAGAAAGATTTTCTGATTGCGCTTGCTGTGTTTATGGCATTTGCAATGTTTGTTATGACAATCGTACGTGCTTGTACGGCACCTACAGTACACGCGCCGCAGATAACTTTTGGTAACAGTGTAGAAGAACTGTTCGATGTGACCGACGGAGATTATGTTGCATTTCCAACGAGTGATAATTCTGGTCATAAATACACTATTGTTAACATTCGTGACGGTCGTGAGTATAGTTCAGACGACGCATCTGGCGCATGGATGGTTCCTGTTCAAAATACAGACGGTTCATGGTCATATAACATTAAATGGCTCAATCACCTCGACCAAGTAAATCGTAAGTAAACAATTTGCCCGCTTTCGAGCGGGCATTTTTGTGGCTCTAATTCCTAGTAAATTGTAGGAATTAAAAAAATTCTTGACTTCTCAACCGACCGCCGTTAAACTTATACGCAGCAAAAAATACGATTTAGAAAAGGATTTTATAACATGACTTTTGCAAACGAACTAGAGAAAATTAAAGCGGCGTATCCATATCTGAGCGACGATAACATCAACGAAATCAACCATGATGTCGATGGTGAGCTGGAAAATATCCGTACACTGTGCAGTGAGTTGCATAATGCAAAATCTGACCCAGTGGTAGTATATCCAGACTTTGACTGTGATGGTATTATGGCTGGCACGATTCTGCATGCTGGACTTAATCAGCTTGGTTTTGACGCTAAACTGTATGTTCCAGACGCATCAGCTGGCTACGGTATGCAACATGAGCAGATTGATGTTATCAAAGATTGTTTTCCAACAGCTAAAACAATTATTACGTGCGATACGGGTATTACCGCATTTGAGCCAGTAGACTATGCTCAGTCTATTGGTTACACGGTTCTTATTACCGACCACCACCAGCAGTCTGGCGATGTTCCACGCGCTAAGGTAGTTGTTGACCCATGCCAGAAGTCTGACCCATTCCCCTTTAAGTCGATTTGTGGCGCATATGTTGCATTTAAGGTCGTACAGACCTATGCTGAAATGTTTGCGCCAGAGCAGCTTGATGCCATCAATCAGCTTGTAATGTTTGCTGCTATTGGCACAATCGGTGACTCAATGGATTTGAAATACAATTCCCGCGTATGTGTCATGGACGGACTCAAGCGCATGCACGAACTCGTTAAGGTTCAATTCCGCGACGGTTTCTTTGTACAGGCGTATAACGACGCGCTCTTTGGTTTGTATACGCTCGTTAAGTCGCTCATCACCGACAAAAAGAAGTCATTGACCGCAGAGAGTTTCGGCTTTTATGTCGTACCTGTGCTTAATTCGTGCAAGCGCATGGGTGCCGATATGCACGTAGCGTTTGATGTGTTCAGAAACGAAATTCACAACATTGACGAACTCATCGCTCTCAACGACGAGCGTAAGTCCGTAACTGACAACATTTTTAAATCTGTTACATCGCCGCTTGCTAAGGCATCTGGTGAGCAGCCTTACGCTCCAATGGCTTATTTCATCGATACGCCTTACGCGATTGCTGGTTTGATTGCTAACAAGATTATGGGCGCTAATCATACGCCAACACTCGTGCTTTCTCGCAACATGGATGGTACGCTCTCTGGTAGTGCGCGTGCCCCAGAGTGGCTTGATTACCGTACCCTCTTGCGTGATTGCGGCGCAAGCGCTGACGGTCACGCACAAGCATGCGGCGTAACATTTGATAGTGAGGAAGCTCTCAAGCGTGCGCTAGAGTCAATCACGTATTACATCAAGGAAATTACTCCAACAAATAAGGAGTACGTTGAGCCTAATTATCCAACGCTTGATAAGGACGTTGACGTTTCACTTGTCTGTGAGTTTATTAACAATGGTGAGCCATACGGCAAGGGTTTTGAAAAGCCAAAGATTCGTATGGTGGTAAATGAGAGCGACATTTACGAAATGCGTTGTCTAGGCAAAAATCATGAGCACCTTAAGATTACTCTCAACAACGGTCTTGTATTTATGGCTTGGAATACCAAGTCACTCGGCAATATCGTTGGTAAGCAGATTGAGGTCGCTGGAGACCCAGGACTCAATGAGTGGATGGGAAATGTCACTCCGCAAATTATCGGAAGCCTAAAAGTCCTTGACTAATTACACGTTTTCAAAATTTGCGTGCCTTAGAATCGATTTTGTGCAGAAAATCCGTACCAAAACTGGAGCGGATTTTCGCACATGGCTATAAAAGTTAACCTAAGCTAACTTTTAATATAATTTCTATGAAAGTGTTGCATTAAAGAGCAAACTATGAGATAGTTGTGCAAACTAATTGAAAGGAACTGTTTATGAACAGATTAGACCGCGTTAAAGTTGTCTCCCGTGACAACAAAAAGACTGTATATCAACTCAATCCTAGACTACAGTTGAAGGTTATCCAGTATGACGGATACTGCAAGGTATATTATCGTGTATTAAACGTGAGGGAATGGGCACCATCGTCAGTCTATGGCGAGTATACGTTTATCGCTGTAACTTCAAGTGGCGAACTATCCACAATTTTTGATGAAGTTGACCAACTAGAAATCATGTCACTTCAAGAGTTTAGCATCGCCAAACAAACAAATAGATGGACAAAAGGCGAGATGCAGTTTACTAACTTGGTTCTTGATATGGGTTACATAAGCATGCAGTTAAAAGTAATGGGAATGTTTGACGGACAAACAGATGTTGAAGAATGCGTTTTTAGCGGGCATCCATATTTGCGAATTAGCTCATATAAAAATGGCAACACTTACATCGAGATGACGTTATACCGCGCTCTGAGTTTATATGAACTGGTTGAATAAAGCCTGTAAAAGTTAACCAAGGCTAACTTTTAGTGTAGATACCGAAGGGATTTGATAATGAACAAACTAGACGATATTAAAATCTTCTCAAAGAAGGACACTGAGACTGTGTATCAGCTCAACCGCAAATTGCTGCTGAAGGTCGTTCAGTGTGAGGGCTATTGCGAAGTATATTATTTCGTTTTGAAAAAGCGCTTGTCTATGCCAACTTCTGGGAATTACGAATTTATAGCCAAGACGGTTAGCAATAATTTATCAGACATTTTTGACGAAATTGATAAATTAAAAATCATGTCGCTGCAAGATTTTAGTATCCGCCATCAAGGGATTGGCGGCACTCGTGCTCGAATGTCGTTTAAGGACATGATTCTCGGTGACAACGAAATTAAAACACATTGTCTCTTGTTAAAAATGTTTGACAAACAAACAGATGTTGAAGGTTGCATTTTTAGCGGAAATCCATATGTGCACGTTAACTTGGGCGATAAAAATGATGTATCTGTCCGCACGTCTATTTATAAACCGCTAAGTCTACATGCACTTGTAGAACAGTTAACCTAAGCTAACTTTTAGTGTAGAAATTGTGAATCCAAAATAAGTGTTGCAATCGGCTTATGGCTATGTAATACTATAGTCACAAAGAAGTGAAAGAAAGGATTTACAATGTCAACAAATAACCAGCTACCCGTAAAGTTTACCAAGATTTATACAGACGGTTATCAAGAGGACTTTGAGTTCGAAGACGGTGTTCATAGAGCGCTGCTCGTGTCTGCTCTGCATCTCGGGCATGACAAAATTGATATGCCCGCACACTATTCATCTGCCGATTTTGGTCTGTTAAAAGACGTGTGCGTTTACACTTGCTTCATGCGATTTGATGATTGTTATCTATGCTTCGTCCGCCACGAGTATTACAAGGACGATTACAAGAACGTTGAGCTTTCAAGAGTCGTTAATATGGATTATGTACTCAAGGTAGAGTGGGTGCGATAATGGCAAAGTCGTTATTAGCGCTTATCATTAGTTTGAGCTTGACTGGCGTAGTTGGACTCCTCGAGTTGTGGGCGCTTGAACATTTTGACGCAAAGTATACATCCAGACAAGCTGCAATGTTTTACGCAAGCCTAGCAATCGTAACTATGGCTGGCTACATCGTAACCTCCAATATTATCGGAGTGTGACTATGGAATTGCTTAAACTTTATACACTATGGATGGGCGTACTTTGTATTGGCGCCGCTTTAACACTCGTTGCAGCGCTTCTTGTAGTTATATCATTCATTCACTAGACTATACCCGAACAAGTGTTCGGGTATTTTTATGTCGATAAATAGATTGTACACAATCTATTTTGTCATTGCGCGACATAAAGTTTAGTGATATACTATGTAGTCCAAAACAAGATATTGCGATTGGAGGTGAAAATTATGAACAGATATCAATCACTTGCTCCTTGGCGCGGTTGTAAAAATGTTATGTTCGGTTACTACAACGATTATGCTGACCCAGACCTTTTATATAAAGGCTACAACTTCAACTATTACGATATAGAAGATGCTATGTATGAGGACTTCTATAGTGAGTTTTCCGACCAACTTGACGATGAAATTGCTTGGTGTGGCGAGGAAACAGCCAAAAAACACGCCGAGGAAGCCTTTGACAAGTACGTCCGCGAAAACGCCGACTCTTACCTCGATGATGCAATTGCCAATGGATATTTCCGTGGCGATTCAAAGAGCTGGCATGACAAAATGTAAACCTCTATCGAAAGGAGCGTAATGAACACTGAATCATCACGCCAAGTTGTTAAACGTGATGGCACACACGTTCCGTTCGATAAAACTAAGATTCGTAACGCCATCAAGCGAGCTGCTGACGAGTGCGACGCACTCTCCGTTGGTTCGCTTGATAATTTGACGAATAAAGTTGTCGAACGTTGTAATGGTGCCGAAAACCTCACCGTTGAGAATATTCAAGATATGGTTGAGGAAACACTGATGGCTGAGGGATTGTCTGAAATCGCTCGTCATTATATTAAGTACCGCCAGAACAAGGACATTGTTCGCGCAAGCCAAAAGACGGACGATGAGATTCTGGCACTTGTTGACTGTCGCAATGAGGAAGCTAACGAGGAGAACTCTAATAAGAACCCAACACTCGTAAGCACCCAGCGTGACTATATTGCTGGTATCGTGAGTAAAGATATTGCTCGTAGACGACTTCTTCCAGAAGACGTTGTGAAGGCTCACGACGCTGGTCTTATTCATGTTCATGACATGGACTATACGTTGCAACGACTCACTAACTGTTGTTTAGTAAACTTGGACGATATGCTACAAAACGGCACCATGATTGGCGGAGCTGCCATTGAAAAACCTCATAGCTTCTCAACAGCTTGCAACATTGCTTGTCAGATTGCTTTGGCAGTAAGTGCCGCTCAGTACGGTCAAAAAATAAAGCCTGCCGTACTAAAACATCACTAACCATTTTATATGGGTGTCTTGAGGGATTACTCAAGGCTAACGAGGGAAGCATGGAATGTGCAATCTCGTGTTTATATACGAAAGGAAAAGGTTTGGAAATGACCGATTATGAAAAACTTGAAATGCTAAAAGATACAGTCTCACAACTTTACGAAAAAGAAGGGCGTTCATTCTGCTATATTGCTCGACTCCTAAATGTTGAACGCAGACAAGTATCAAAATTCACCAGGGCTAACAATATGGAGAAGGCAAACTGCCATTACTTGACAAAATCGAACCAAAAGTTTGCTGCTCGTAACAAACAACGTATTATATCATGGTATAACCAAGGACTGACGGATACTCAAATAGCCAACAAACTAAGCGTTAAAGTTGAATTTTTGAGAAACATCACAGCTAATACGGCAGAAATTGCCAAAGTACGTCAAGTCTATCTCAACTCTATCGGTAAGAAAACAAGAGAAATTAGGGCTGAACGACAAGCTCACTACCACTTTGACGACTTACCAGACGAAGAATGGAAGGAAATTCTTGGTTATCCTGGATATTATGCGTCAACCCAAGGACGAGTAAAACATTACCTAAAGAAAAACAAGTGTTACAGATTGCTTACTCCGTACGCTAATCCACTCTCGGGGAGACTTTATATTGGCATAAAAAGTAAGATGTTCAATCTTGCGCGTGTAATAGCTCACGCCTTTGTTGATGGATATTCTAATACCAATAACACCGTTGACCACATCAACAATAATTACCAAGATAATCGTGCCTGTAATCTTCAATGGGTGTCGCAAAGCGAAAATAACAAGCGGTCTTATAGGCGCGATAAACGAAAAAAGAACATTGGATACTCGAAGAACGGTCGATTCAAGGAAATCATCTTAAACGGCAAGTATCATTTCAAGACAATCGTCGCTCTTGGTAAATTCCTCGGTGTGTCTGAATCACAAACACACAGATACATTTCTGGGGAAACGCCTTTCAAGGGAAAAATTACTTTCGTATATTAAATGTAACGACTAGTCGAAAGACGTAGGCTGCACGTGCAGTCGAAACGTGATGGTTGGATAACACAAATCCAACAAGAAATAGTCTAGCCAATGAAAACACAAAATTCATTGTAAGGGGCAAACCTGGTCTTATACGCCACTCGCAAAGTTCGTCGACGTGTCAAGGCAAGCAATTCGTAAAGAAGTCTATGAGGAGCTTGAAGGAACTGGACTCTCCATTGACAAACTAGAGGAGATTGTAGAGAGCCGACTCAAAAAAGAGATTACTCGCGGCATTCAGACTATCCAGTATCAAATCCTCACCATGTCGAGTTGTAACGGTCAATCACCATTTGTGTCAACCGTCATGTATCTCAATGAAGCTGGAGATGATAAACAGCTAAGACACGACCTCGCTATGGTTATCGAGGAGGTTATCCGTCAGCGCTATCAAGGCATTAAAAACGAAAAAGGTGTCTGGATTTCACCCGCATTTCCCAAGCTATTATTTTTCTTGGAGGAAGACAACATTCACGAAAACTCTGAATACTTCTACCTTACTCAGATGGCAGCAAAATGTTCTGCAAAGCGACTTGTCCCAGATTACATTTCTGAGAAGAAGATGAAAGAGTACAAGATTCCCAAGGGACAATTGCCTGGTGAGGGAGATTGCTTCGCGAACATGGGGTGCCGAAGCTTCTTATCCGTGGATGAAACACGAAATGGTTGGAACAACATTGCTCGTGCAAAAAATTATGACGGCAAGCCAAAATACTACGGTCGCTTCAACAAAGCGGTGTGCACCATCAACTTGCCAGACGTAGGATTATCAGCTCATAAAAACATGGACGAATTCTGGCGCATCCTTGATGAGCGTCTCGAACTCTGTCACAAGGCACTACTTTGGAGATACAAGCACCTTTTAGGTACTAAATCAGACGCAGCTCCTATTCTATGGCAATACGGAGCACTCGCTCGACTCAACAAAGGTGAAACCATTGATGCGTTGCTCAAAGATGGTTACTCAACAATCTCGCTTGGCTATGCTGGTATTTATGAGTGTGTCATGGCAATGCTAGGCGTCTCACACACGACCCCAGAAGGTAAACAATTTGCCATTGAAATTCTCAAACACTTAAATGACAAATGTGATGAGTGGAACACTGAGAATAATATCGGATTTTCGCTATACTCCACGCCTTTAGAGTCTACAACTTATAAATTCGCAGAAGCACTCCAAAAACGCTTTGGTATCATTAAAGATGTCACAGACCACGAATATATCACGAACTCCTACCATTGATTACACAGGAGTATAAATAAAGACAGTGGCATCACATAGTAATATGTGATTGAAAATGTGGTGAACCCGTAAATGCGGGGTGTCCCTTACGGGGCTAACGGTCAACTAGACTGAAAAGTCAAGGTGGTAAGAGAGCCTAAGTCCAGCGATGGATATGGTAATACCGTGTGAAGTTTAGGCGTATAATAAAATTATGATTGGGTAAATATTGATATACAAAACTAAGAATCGAGGTGAACACTAGATAATGAAAGAAATAAATCCATTAAAAGTTGGAGATATAGTTGACGACCTAATTTGCGAAGGGAAAGTCAAAAGAAAAAATAATATATATAAATACGTCATGCGTTGTAAAAAGTGTGGCAGAGCAAAAGAGATGCTGTCTTCAACAATCAGAAGGCGTAGCGGGACGACGCATAAAGCATGTGGCAAAGGTATCAAAACAAAAGAACCGATATTCTATTTACGATGGCAAGCTATGCGAACACGAACTACAAATAAAAATTATTGGGGAGCCAAATATTATTCACAAAAAGGAATCAATAGCGATGAATTTGCGAACTTTATTGACTTCTATGACAAAATGTATCCATCGTTTAAGCAATTAGCTGACAAAATCGGTGCAGAAAATACCTCACTGGAGCGAATAGATAACGATGAATCATATACCTCTGAAAATTGCATTTGGATTGACAAGCATTCACAGCCACAAAACAATTCAAGGATTGTCAAATTCAAAGCTATTTTTCCAGACGGACATTACGAAATATGCAAAAATGTACGAGAATTTGCTCGGGTTCATAATTTAGACAATTCAACCATTTTCGACTGTTTAAGTGAAAACAGGTCATCAACCAATCATAAAGGATATAAATTTGTACGCCTATAAACATGTAACGACTAATTTTGTACTGAATGGATGAAATGCCATTCGGGAAGCGCCACACGCCCGACAGCACAAAATCGGGCGATGAGATAGTCTATTCCCTATTAAATACTCGGAAACGAGGGGTTAAAAAGGTCAACGTTCGTGAACATATCGATGCATTCAGCAAACTTTCTATCGAGGGCGAGTTCCAAAAATACTCGCTAGGAGGTTGTATTTCGTATATTGAGATGCCATCCATGATGAATAACATCGAAGCCATCATCAAAGTCATTCAGCACATCTATGACCACTGCATGTACGCTGAGCTGAACACCAAGTCAGACTATTGCCAGGTCTGCGGATATGATGGCGAGATTCAAATTATTGAGGACGAAAACGGTCATCTTGACTGGGAGTGTCCTCGCTGCGGAAACCGTGACCACAACACACTCACGGTCACACGCAGAACTTGCGGTAAAGGAAGCCAATATTGCCGCAATACAAATCAATAGAAACTCAAAGAAACCTAAACAGTACAACTGCATGGCAACTTTGAACCAAGACGATTTACAAATAAGCTGCTTTCATATATACTACTGAATCGAGGTGAAACAAAATGCAAATTCTAAACCGAGTCAAAACTCAGACTCACGATATCGAGCATCACGACGGCAAAACATACTATCGCTGCTCTGTCTGCGGTAGACAACTTTTCCGCAAAGTTAAATCACACGGCAAAGTCTATTGCAACAAACATTATGACCAACTCAAAAAATATGGTCACGCTATTGATACTAATCCACGAACCCTTATGGATAGAAACGAGATTGTCATTGACGGAAAAGTTGCGCGTGTAAAACTTTATGACGCTCGCTGCAACCACATTGCAACAGCCATTATTGACGCAGATGATGTTGATAAAATACGCTATACCAAGTGGAAGCTATCTGCGAGTGGGTACGCCATGAACGCACCAAAGTTTTCTGGTTCAAATAAGCACATGCACCGTGAGGTACTTGGCACAGACCAATTTGTTGACCATATCAACCACAACACGCTTGATAATCGCAAATGCAACATGCGTATTGTCACAAAGTCACAAAACGCCATGAACCAAAACTTCAAAGGCGTAAGCAAATATGGCTGTAAATGGTATGCACACATCAAGATTAACCAAAAGATGCTTAATCTTGGTTATTACATCGATGAAGAAGAAGCACTTTATGCTCGTTGGTATGCCGAGCAAATCCTATTCAGAGACTTCGCGTACCCAAAACCAGAACCAGAGATTTTAGAAAGCAGGAAATCTCAGATTCAAGAATATATAAATCGTAAGGTTCAGAGACTATAATTATTGGTGTTGCTCAACCAAGATTAAATGGAGAGAACATAAGGCATAGTCCACTCCCCTCATAAATATCGGGAAAACCGAGGGTATTAAGGTATATTGGCACTCAGTTCTGGAACCAAGGTCGAACTGAGGAAATCAGAGACAGGGTTCTTCACCTGTAATATCAAAACACGTCTTAGCAATTATTACTAGGGCGTGTTTTTTTGTCTGTTTACAGATTGAATTGTGTTATACTGGTTGAGTAATGATGGCTCACTGCTAAAGGAGCTAAATATGTTAAATGCAGAAATTCAAGTTGCTGCTTATTTCGTAGTATTTTTTGACGCGGATTCAAAAAGTGAAGCGCAACAACTACACAAGCAACTTGAGAAGGCGCTAGACGGTGGAAAATACCTTTTGCCAATGCTAAGTGAAATTCATCACTGCGATTATTCTAATTGTGTAATCGAGTTCAATTTAAAGGACGTTCAAAAGAGTGACGTCGGCTATTACTCACCCGTCGATGTTGAAATTCACAACAAGACAAGGTTCAACGTTGATGACGATACTGACATGGATGACTGGTTCTACGACCTCGATAACATGTCAATGATTGAGTCACTCACTTATGAAACTATGCCAGACGGCTGCGACGCCGATTTTGATGACGTGGGCGCAGACATTTTTGTAGACTAGAAACGAGGTAACGAAATGATTTCATTTAACGGAAGCCAGATGATTTCTCTCAAGGAGAATTACACTCTCCAGGATTTCACCTATAAACTTGCGGTGCAAGAGCTTGAGGAGCTTGAGATTACCGACATTGCCGACCAAAAGGAGTATTTGCGCAGGCGACTTCTTCACGACATTAGCCAGGGTAGGTACGACACCTATTCTCTTGGTTATCTGTCATTGCGAGACAACGGTGATGCCATCGCAAGCGCAATTACCGACGTTTGTTCTTCACTATCTACCGCATTGCCACACTGCGCAAAGACTCACAACTTCGAGTTGTTTGGACTAACTCCCGAGAAGGATGACCCTAAATACTTCCGTGGAGATACTGTATACGACATTGCGGTTCGTCAAATTCAGCCATTCGGTTCTATGGACTTTGAGGATTTTAACCTCACGCGTGAGGGCGATGAACTTACCGCATCAGTCACTCCAATTATCACTGCTGAGTTTAATGCGTTTGTAAATATCAGCGAGAAACTTGAGTCTCAGAAAGAGGAGCAAGAGAACGGCATGATTGACACAACCTCCGATACATATCGTGAGATTCTCAATCTCATTAAGCCAATGTTTGAAGCATCATTCATTTACGCAAATCGCGTACAGGTTGTTCGATAACTAAATAAACTTAATCCCCTGGCGATGAGCTGGGGGATTACTTATGTCTCGCGTAAGTGTGAAATTTTTATGTATTTGAAAGTTTATGACCATCATCGGTGTATTCGCGTTTATAATTGGGTATTACAACTATGGAAAGGTGTTTATGGACACAACCTTTAAGAAAGATAACCGCTATGACCAGAAGCGCTGGAAGGTTATCATCACTAACGTTCGCGGGGAGATTCCCATAAAGCGCGGTGCTGAGACGCGCATGGTTGATTATTCAACACAGCATACCTCGACAGTACCGATTTATGACAATATTCGCGGATTACTTGGAATCAATCTTGAGCTTTTTTATGAGGATAATCCAGAGCCAGAATTTGTAGCATATTTTGATTGCAAGCAGCAAGCAATTGATAATGCTAACAATGGTGAATTTGAGGTGCTCGGATTTGATGGCGAAGTAAACAGAGTTGAAGGATTCAACAACGATACCGCCATTTATTATTGGTACGATACTGTTCCAGATGATGACATTCTAAAACTTATCTGGCATCACGATAATTTATTAGAGTCAAAACTTCCCGATGAATACTCAGTGGAAGATATTAAGCGACTCGCGAAAAAGCATTATACCGTCGTAGAGGACGAACCCGAACAAATGTTCGATGATGAGGAGACCTGGCGTTATGAGGACGAGAATCTCTACGACTACGACGATGATTACAATGACAATAGTGGCTGCGAAGAATAGGAGATTACATGGCTACTTATATTGCACAATTTAACGAGTATACGCACAAGGTTCAGACTCTAAAGGTCTCTAGCAACTTTAAGGTTGCGACCGCCCTAGCCACTGCTGGTGACTATAAGCGCATCTATGACCTACTCTCAATCATGTTTGACTACAAGGCTATTGAGAACCTTAAACTCGACAAGGGTGTTATTCTCCCCGATGGCAAAGGTGTCAGACGCACATCACATAAGATGACTACCTTTGATTGTAAGAACCTGTTTGACGCATTTGGTGCACTCCAAGATTTGTCAACCAGAAATGACATTCTTATTGTCATTGTCACGAATCCTCGACCACTTATGTATATCGACTTCCAGAACAATCTGGACGAATCGGTGCCAAAGTATATGAATTGGAAATCTGGCACCATCTACCAGTGGGCAAAGTAAATTAGCAAAATAACCTTCTCCCCGTGTGATATACTTGTGTAGTTAAGGGCGTAAAATACGCTAATCGAAACTATGAGAGGTGATTTACATGGGGAGACGCGCTGTTATTACAGTTGATTATCTCTATACCATTGGAACGACTAATAAGTTAACCATCGAGGAGCCTTTTGAGGTTAATATGGACGATGGTGAGGTTGGCTTTGAGTTTTCGGAGTTAAAAGCATTACGCGAAATGGATTACAAAATCGACTGGCGACCAGATACTACGTTTGAGGAGCTTAAACGCGTTTTACGTCAGTACGCCAAAGGCGATGAGTTCTTCGACATCTACCCCGTAAAACTCGATGAACAAAACGTTCTCGCAAAGAGTATTATTGACGACGCAGTTGTTTTGTTTCATAACATGATTGCTGAAATTGACCTGGACGCGCCAGACGACTATGACGGCTCGGACGATGAGCTGATTGCTCAGCTCTATCGCGTAACGGAACAAATTGTCAATACGTATGCACGCGTAGTATTTGATATTGACGTGACGGTGTATGAGTAGGCGAGTCTGGGAGGATTAAAACATGTCTAAAAAGTTTAAAGTCGGAATCGACTTGAAATGTAATATCAAAAATGATTGTGAGTTATTTTGCCTCAATGATTTTAAAGACTACGACTTTTACAACAAGCTCTCAGCTCGAGACGCTGTACGAACTAAAGTATACAACGTTCTCGCTGGCAAGCAAAACGCATTGAATCGCGAAGAATTCGGCAATACATGGAACGACATAAATCGTGAGATTTTTAGATACGTCTCGCTGTTCACACATCGCGTCTATAATCAAGAGCATGATGATGTCAAACTTGAATTTGATGACCTTGATGCACAACCATTAAGTGTAAACGCAGAGTTAATTAGTGCTCTCAGACCAGCAACTATCGTATTCGATGCAGATGTTGTCGCTGAACTAACTTGCAGAGTTGAGTGCGCCGATTCGGAAGATAAAGATATTGTAGCTATTGGTATTGCAGATGCACTAAGGCGTTATATCCGAATCGAACTTGATTACGCAGCAGATACAACAATTTCGTTTGTTGAATAGGAGATTAGACATGAGCGAAATGCTAAAACTTTACGTTCGCGGCGGGTTTGAGTTCGTTGATGAGGACACTGGATTTACAACAAGCGACTTCGGAGTTAGCGATAATAGTCTCAATGAACGTGTTACCAGTAGAGATGCACCAGCCTATGAACCCGAGATTGAGTTTGTTAAAGAATGTATAGAGGATGGTGTATACGACAGTGCTGCCAAACTTGCACACGCCGTCGCTGAAGTACCGCACGTTGAAAAGATTGACTATGTTGGAGATTTGAGTATCGGATATTATGGAGTATACGTCACTGCCACCGCACCATATGGTCAATCAACTAAAAGTAAAACGGAAGTCGGTATCGGTCTCGAAATCATTGTTAAGGTTAAAGACCGCAACGGTGCCGATACGCGGGACATCGCCCATAAGGTAGCGAAAATCTTTAAGAATGACTTATCAAAGCGGTTAAACACGTACATTGATAATATCACCGTCGAAACAAGATATATTTAACCATTGGAGGTTTATCATGCCACAGAATTATGAGATTACTGTCACAGCAGACATCAACGCCGTTCGTAGGTGTGCTGGAACGCTCGATAACTTTATTGAACAAGAGTGTTATGGAGAGCTTGCTGAACATAAGTCTTGCAAAATGCCTGTAAATGACGCGTTTTTGAGCAATACCTATCTCAATGAGAGTATTGCTTACACGCAAATTGCGTGTGAGGATATTGTGGACGAGATTCCAATCGAGTGTATTGATGATATTACCATCACCGATTGCTCACTTGATAGTTTTAGACTTGAGCGTCTCACTGGTCAACTTGTTCCTCGCGGGAGCAAAAACTGGATTGATATTGCTGAACAATCAGTTGCTGAGTTTACCATTACCGCCGAGGTTGGTGACGACTGTGATTTGACCGAGAGACAAATTGTGACGACCGTAGCTGATGTGATTGTCGAATCTATTGAGAATAGTGCAGACGCTACTGACATTGACGTCCAAACAACTTCTGAGGTAATGTAAGTTGCGCATAACTGAGCCACCGCTAAGTTTTACGGATTATCCGTATGAACTGGCGGTGGCTTATTTTATGTGTTGAGTTTTCTACCTAAATTAGTTAAAATTTTGATATATTAAATGTGAATCGAGCAAAATAGCCGTTCGTTGCAGTTATTAAAGATTGTGAATTTTCTATGAAGTAAATTTGATTGTGTTATAATCATATCAACAAACCGCAATGAAAGGACGCGCGATGACAGATAAAGAACTAAACGATATGGTTTATAGCGATAATCCGTGGGAACGTCGAACTGCCGCTATGAACGGTTATGGTCTCGACATTCTCGTGCACGACAAAGCGCCTATGGTTCGTGTAGAGGTTGCCAGACAAGGATATCGTCCAGACATCCTCGTACATGATAATGACTGGTTTGTCAGAAGGGGTGTCGCGGAAAGTGGAAATTGTCTTGATATTCTCATTAACGATAACGATGACGATGTTCGACGCGCGGTTGCTCGAACTGGCTATAAGACGTGGGAATTGTTACGAGATTATGACAGTGAAATAAGACTTATTGTCTTAGACATACTTTTAGAAAAGGGCGAAATTTAATCAAGCTGGATAACTCAAGCTGGAAACTTATACCACGAGAAGTCGTTGTCAATTATTGACGGTGGTTTCTCATTGTTTTTTTTGTACTAAAAATTAACCTGGGTTAACTTTATAACGACTCTGTTACTAATTTGTCAAAATTCTTGCAGCTAGAGAGATTGGCAAGAAGTTTCAAAAGTACCGCGGAACAGTATATGTGTTCGAGAATTTTGAAGAATTTGCAATCTATGAGCTAAGTGAAGGCGAGCTTTGGAATCTTGTTAACCTTGACACACCGTATGCAAAAATACTCCATCTAAAGGACGCCATTGATTTCAATTCTCTCGGTCGCGATATTGTTGAGAATCTGAATCTCAAAAACGTGTTCCCATTTGGTGAAAAAGTGTTCGTTCTCACGGACATGAAGGCTTAAAAGTTAACCAAGGTTAACTTTGATTGAAAGGATTTGAAATGAACTACAAATACACTGATTACGATAATTTCGACGAGCTTATGGATTGCGATAGTCAAACCGCAAATCTTCTGTTAAAAGAGCTTGACTTGGATGAATCTGATATTGGCAAAGAGACTTGGATGAATGAGCGACTAATGGTTTATCCAAATGTTGAGGAGTACGCGATTTATGAACTAATCGACGGTTGGTATCAAAATCACAATCTTGGTGGAAGTTTTGACGGTGCTCCAAATCCAATTGAGTATATTGACTTAACTGATTTTGGCGGCGATTTGATTGCCGAAGGAGATGCAAGCATCGTATGCCTGCTTCAAAACGGTAAAGTTGTAACTACGATTTACGGATGGTAACAAAATTAACCCCCAGAGAACACTCTCCAGGGGTTAATTTTATTCTGTATAGCAGACTTCTCGAACCCAGTCAATAAACTCGTCTGTATAAACATACAAGCCACACGGCAACCGTTCACAATTGTTAGTAAAGTTCGAGTGAATCTCTAAATCAACTTTACCGCCAGTAACCTTTTTAATCTCGCGCTTTGATACGCTCCTACGCGTATCGTCAAAAATTGCAAGACGCTTATAATTTACAACCATATCCACGCCGTTAAATTTATCATCGTTTGTGTTCTTTGAACCGCGCAAGTGATACATAAGATAGCACTCTCGATATAGAGCAGGATACACACGAGCAATTCTCGACTTTAGTTCGTCAAACGAAAATAACTCTGGTTTGCGTGGCAACACGGTATTAAAATGTTCACCTTTGTTAGTATCGGCATGAGGTTTGAGTACAAAACCATCTTCGCTCACGATACAATTTAACTCTAACCACGCGCTGTAAAATTCAACAGGCGTCGGAATACGTAAGTTTTGCTCAATCAGTTCATAGAATGCATCTACAAACGGTGGCAGCAGCACATTCTCGAAATACGTATCGCGGCGATTGGGTAGTGTTTTGTATTCATCGAACATATGTTCGATTGAATCAGCATCAACATCAATCCAGTTGCAAGGCAACGAAATTCCGTTGATGTACCAACCGTTCCAGTATTTGATGACGTAATTTTTAGTCATATGACCTCACTTTCTATTTGTAAGAATAGTATGAAAATCAAAATTTGTCAACGTTTTTTTTTGTCGCGTAATGGTATACTTAATATTGCAAGTGTTAAAGACGAGTGATTGGGACAACGCATGGAAGTGATGTTTTATATTATTGCTGGGAAGTTCAATCCATCAAATGATGATTTTCCAGTAAAGACGCTTATTACTAAAGATAAGTTTGCAGACAAGTACGCTCAAGATTGCACCAATTTGTTAGACCAGCAAGATATTTTTAAGATTATTGACAAGATTGAGTCTGCAATTACAAACGGAATTGAGCGTGTCTCACCACGTAAAGATGTTGGGTTTAATGGCTTTGTTGTTGAAGATGTTATAGACACGGGATATTGGTTCTGGATTGATGCTGATGACACGGTATGTGTAACCTGTAGGTTAGATATCGAATTTGATATATTTGCAGACGAAAACCATAAATTAACCAATGAGTTGCTACTGGACATGCTACACAAAGCTATTGAAAAAGCGATAGCGAAATCTGGTCTATCAAGCATCGTTAACGATGTTGAAATGTAAAATCTAAGGAGCGTAAACATGAACAAACAAACATTTTCAATCGAGTTTTCGTTTGATATTGATGCTGGAACTATTGAACTACTTGACAATGATAAATGGTGTGTCAACCAGCTCATTGCTCCAGAAGTATTCATCGAGCGTTATCGAAACTGCAAACTTGATTTAATGGACAAAACGCACATTGACAAGATTGCGCAGCAAGTGCTACAAATCGCGAATCGCGATATCAAAAACGCTTTCGGCGAAAACGGTGGTTGCGTACGCGACACACGTACCGAATTTACAACAGAAATTGACCATGTAGATATCGCCGATATCGTATATCCAGGCTACACACTTTGGTATGATGAATACGGGGATATTGGCGCTAGATGCGAGGTCTTAATTGTCGTGGACGTATTTACAGAGGTAAATGCTCATATCGACGACATTAAACTATATCGAGCATTAAATGTCGTAATGAGACGTACGCTGAAAGACGCTGGAATTTACGATAAAATCACTTGGTTTGATTTTGATTTTTAAGGAGTAAATATGAATAGATTTCAAATTACCGCAGATATTGACGCAACTGTCTGGTTGGGTGTTCTTGAGGACTTCCAATACGCGCCAATGAACATTGATTATGAAAAATTGAAAGAATTTTTCGAGCTTGGTGGAATTTATATCCCATCTCATAACGAACTTGAAAATCAACTTGTTGCGTTGAGCCATGATATTAGGAAAGAATTTATGCACTACTTGTGTATAATCGCCGACGAACAATCATTTAAGATTGATGATGTGGCAGTTTATCTGCCACTCAATAACAACGCGTTTATTGCCACGCATGGAACTGCAAACTCATTTGTAGATGGGGAATTTGAAGCTATTGTGGAAGCAAATGTTTCAAAAGAGGATATTGGCGAAATTGTTGGTGCCGCGCTGGATAGAGCAGTTGATGCAGTATACCAGAGCAGTGATTATTTGAGCGCGTGTGATAGGGCGTGCCTAGACGTTCAAAAGATTGGAGATTAACATGAACGAAGATGATTACGCAGAGTTTTCCGTGCTAGTAGCCGCCACCATTGTGGTTGAGCCATATCGGTCACTCACAGATTGACGAGGATGATTTTAAATTGCTTTTTGGTAGGAATACTGATGTGGCAAATGATTATTATCGGACTTTACACGAGATAAACCACAGTTGCCTGCATGATTCAATTAGACAAGCCCTCAAACAGAATTTTGAGCTACTGCTCATTAACTGTAATCGTGGTGATGTGCCAGTTTATAAGTTTGCAGATTCCATGAATAACTTGGTATTGTGCGGAAAAGCTCCATATGTAATTGCGGTCGAGACTCCAGAAGAATTGAATGCCGAAGATAAACGTGAGCTACTTATTAGGGTATGCAAGACGATTAACGACGAGCTTAGTAGGTTTGAAGTTCACACAGGTTCAAGTGCATTTCTTGAAGATGTGTGTACATATTAAAGATTGGAGGAACAGAAAATGAGTGAAGATATTAGCGGGCACGTCACTTTAGATACCTATTTAGTATTCGACAAGGCTAAAGTAACTAACGAAAATAGCCATCTAACTAATAAGCTAATTGGTTTTGATACTTATGTTTATGAGTTTCATAGAGACTTATATAGTACGTCTGATTCGTATGCGGAAGCAGTACTCAGTTTGAATAAGTACATAGATGCTTTGGACGAATACGCTAAAGATGTTATCGAACAAATGTTCGATTCTTGCACCTTCGATGTATGGAAGACGTCATATACTTCAGACGTTGAGGTATCTTCCGATGGTGTTGCAACGATTTGCATGAACTCAAATGTGTGGTTTGACGGAGATAATCCATCTTTGCCAAGGGACGAAATTGTCGCCGAGATAAAGCAACGAATTGATAATCGACATAGTGGTGATTTGGCGGGTATTGGCAACGCACTAACCGAAGTCGTCGTTGACGTGCATATTGATTAGATTAACCAGAACTGGAGTGACTAAATGCGTATTAGCACAACAATATCCGCGAGTTTTGCGTCAAAGACGTACGTTTCGGGCGCCACAAACGCAAATATGAACGGAGCCATCACTAGTGATAACCCAGAAGTTTTTATAAAAGCATTACGTCTTTGGAGTAATAATTACGCTAGAAACGCTGTTGAATCCGCTCAGAGTTATATCTCAGATGCAAAGCACGAGTTTGTTGAAGAATTAAAACGCCAATTTTCAACCTTAGAAACGTTAGAACCAGAGATTATTGACTTTTGTCCGCGATACGACGTTTGTAGAGACACGATGAAAGTTCTCTGGGCAGGATATGATTGTGTAGAAGTAACGAGTAAGATGTATCTCAACGTGACGTTAGACGCCACAGTCAAGCACACTAACCAGGACACCGCTAATGAACTGGCAAAGCTATTATCTATCATCAAAAGTCAAATTGAAGACACTGTAAATTATATCGAGACACGATACCATGTATCTATTAAGTACGCTGTAGACATTGCTTAGAAGGGAGCATTAAATGAAAAATGAGACTACTGAAGTTATGATAGGATTCGATGTAACACGAACCATTGAGCGAATAACTATTGACGACGATAATAAAGAGTTGGTGGAGAGAAGCCTTGATACTAGCGAATTTGCGAAATGCAGTGGTCGTTCAGTTATCGAGGTAGATGCAATCATAGATGACGCCGTTAATAAAATGAATTATTGTTTTGCGAGCCTAGAGGTTGACGTTTTAACGGCTCTCAAAGAACGATTTGAAAAAGAAGCTCAAGTAAAATCTTTTGATGACCCCGCTATTGAAATGTGGGCGTCTGATAGCGGAGACGTATACTTGCGCGGAAAATTGAACGTTATAGTATCTAATCACAATGGCTTCTCAGACGATGACGTGGATTATATTGAGGGCGCCGCAGATGATGCTATGACAAACAACGTAGATAAAGTAACTGACGTAACGTGGTATGCCATGCTCTAGGCGCTCCACCATTTTCAAGATTACCTAAAACTATTGTTAACGACCATTAAGGTGGTGACATAAATGGCTGAAAAACGAAACAAACGTCTTAGCTATGGAATTGAGATGGAACTCGACCTTCTATGCGGAACAATCAATGTTAACGAGCGCGTCCGCAGAACATACATTGATGTCGAGACGTTGGAAAAATACAGCGAGTGCTCTCTTATCGAAACCGTGGAGTTTATTGAATACGGGAACAAATCTTTAATTGAGTGCTTAAATATGATTGTTGCCGAGGTGAGACGTTCAATTTCGGTGGAATTCGAAGAACTGCATATCACTTGCGCGAAAAATGTGTATAAGGGCGCGTGGATTACTGGCGACGGTGCTATAATACTCCGCTGTTGTGCTGATTGGATGGTTGACATTAAAACGCACGATTCAAGCAATTCAGTTGATGATGTCGCGCTACTAATTAAAAATGCGATTGAACGCGCGATTGACGGTAGTGAAATTAGTGTGAAATACAAGGTTTTATACTAGGTAGTCGGGTACAGCTAGAAAGGATTATAAAATGAACGACTTTGAACCAATCAAGTTCAAAATTATGATGAGTGCGTCTACTGAAATTGACCACGTAATTGTTGAAGGCATAGACCAAAAGTTTATCGAAACATATTTGTCCCCAGAAGAATTATCGGAATGTAATCACCGCACCGTGGACGCCGTTAAAACGGTCATGCAAAGCGGTCGTGATAAGCTCGGAGAGATGTTTAAGGCTATAGAAAAACGAATTAAATTTGATTGTGAACGTGAGTTTGGAGCCACGCGAGTTAATACAGCCATTTCGATATTTGATGGTGCATACATTTTAGTCAATGGCGACGTCATGTGCAATGGCAGATTTGAAGCAGATGTTGAGCTTAAAAATGTTAGCTGGGGCGCACTCAATAAAAGTTTTGGAAATGTTATTGACGACGCAATTTCGTCCGAAGTTGACGACGAGGTTGAAATTATTTATGACATTCTATTCTAAGCTAATAGACGCAAACTAAGGAGTTGTCAAAATGACTAAAACAGCAACTATTACCTGCGAATTTGAGTACAGTTTGTGTATTGGTCAGTTAACACAACAAGACGCTGAACTGGCTAACCAAGTGTTTAGATACGGGTCTGCCGCAACGAGTGAGTTTTATAGAATTGCTGAGCAATTGCGTGGCGAGCTTCTTCCAGAATCGGAACTCGACCGCTTGGCAAATATCGTTAAAGATTCTCTATGTGAGAAACTCAAAACATCATTGCCCAGGCATTTCGTGTCAAATGGTGGGGCAAAGATTGCTAACATTGGTGTAACCACGTTTTACTACAGAGATAAAGTTTTTGTAGACCCGCGTAGTCTCCGAGTGTACATGAATGTGCATATTTTTGTCTCAATTGAAGCGACTCTCGACGATAAAAAGTCGATTGACCGCGAAAAACTATTTAAGCTAATTGCAAACCGTTACGCTGATTTTGCATGGCATGGGGAATTATCCCGATACACGATTGGAACACAATTTGGTGAGCTTGAGATTGAGTATAGATAGGAGAGACTATGTGTTGGGGCGAAGACCCAGAGGATTATAAAGATGTTTATCACGAAGGAGTAGTAAATCTATTTGGCGCCTGTGAAATCGGCGACCAAGGCGGCAAAGAAGAATATACGATTGGCAAAGTTTTTGGAACAAACAGGCAAGACTTATCGTGGGATGAGTTTATTGCAAAATGTCCAGAAGACGTCTTTGGAATTTGTCAAAAGAGCAAGCTACTCGATAAAATACAGGAAACCGCAGATAAAGTTATTGGCGAATGGCTTGAAGCAGTTGGCAGAAGCTACCATAATCAAATTGAGCCATTGAGTACTCAAGTCGATTGCGTTACCGTCAGTGAAAGCAGAATTGATTTTAATTTCAAATGCGACTATAAATTTTACTACGAACACACTATCTCACGGTGGACGAACGAGGATAGTGATTGGGACGAGGATGATGACATTCTTGTAAATATATTGAGTGACGCAGGTTGGGATAAGGACTGCCCAGATGTTTGGTGCGAAATATATTTCAACGACCGCGACTTTAGCTTTAGATAACAACAATTTACCTGGTAATGGCACACACTGTTACCAGGTAATTTCTATTTTAAGCGGCACAAAATCGATTCTAAGCACGCATTTATATTCTGACGGTTAATTACACACTAAGTATCAACAACACGTCTTAGAATTGATTACAGCAAGCCGTTTTCTGTATGTATCGACTGCGGGGAGAGTTTTCTTGCGAACGCAAGGAGCTTTTCCCGCAGTATTTGTATACAGACGAAACGTTCAAAACGTTCATCTGAAAATCGGGATTCTGGAGCCATTTATTGGTTATATGAAACAACGTTCGTATAATGTAAAAATATGTAGTATTTGATGATTTGCATGGACAAAACAGTTACGAAGCCATTTTCAAAGCCATTTGCGAAATAAAAAAATGGCTCCGAAAATGAAAAAAATGGCTCCGAGAAGGCAGAAAACGACCGAAAACATGCCATCTGAGCTGGGCGTACCCTTTTCGCAGGTAGATGGCTTGAAAAAAATGGCGTCCAAAAATAGGCTCTGACCTGCTATTCTTTCTCTCAAAGCCATTTTTTTGATAGAAAAGGGATAAAAGTATATGGAATTTTGCAAGTGTAAAATCGCGAGGAGTTTTGCACACTTTTGGTTAAAAAAGTGGCTCCGAAAGGTATTTTCCCAGGTCAAGTGCCATTTTTCGAAGCCATTTTTTTCAAGCCGTCTACCAGGGAAAACGGTACGCGCAGGTCAAAGGGTGTGTTTGGAGCCATTTTTTGTCTTTTTGAAGCCATTTTTTTCATTTTGCAAATGGCTCCGAGCTTAAAAAAATGGCTCCGACTCTTAAAAGTTAACCGCAGTTAACTTATCAGATATAAACATTTGAACATAATTATATGAACGTTGTTCATAAAAAAATAATTTCAAAAATATCTGGACTCTGGCGAAATTCTGCGGTATAGTTATATCCACAACGATTGGAGAACAAATGATTACACGCGAACAAGCCATTGCTATTGCCGAGGATTATTTCAACGGAGACTTTAAGGCAAACTATTGTGAACATCGCTTTGAGTATGCTGAGTCTGAGAAACGTTGGTATGGCATTGTGTATTTACACGAGCCAGACTGGAGCAATCCATACGCAGGCGATACGACACTGTATATTCCATACGAGTTCTACATTGACGAGTCGGGAAAACTCACTGAAATGAATTATGGATATTCTATGAATGAGCTTGTTTGGTAGTATACTAAACATATCAAACAGAAAGGACTTGTTATGGCATACGATGTTACTTACAACGCAGATTTTAATATTCTGGCGACCATTACAGCGCCGTTGTTTAAATCTACTGACCCAAATATCAAACTTGATACCAATGCAACTTTAAGTCTGGCAAACCTCGTGGCTAGTCATATCAACCGCAGATACAAAGCCGTGCCAACAAAAGTTGGTGCAGCAACAGTTAGACTAGACAGCGCATATGGCTCAGCTCCAATTCAAGAGTTTGTTAAAGAGAAAGTAGCTAACGGATACATCTATTCAGTGAGATTTAATGTTGCTTGGGAGATTTTTGGAGCAACTATTGACGTTTCCAGTCGAATTGATAAAGACCAGTCTGCACTTGACGAGATTAAGCGCGACCTTGAGTGGGAATTATCGTCAGATTTCAACACGAATAATATTCTGTTTGTTACCAACTATGACGCTCCAAAAGTTAGCGTAAAAATCAGCGACGTTGAAATTACTGATAATGAGCTTGATGAATTTGAGCGCAGCATCATCGCAACTGTTAGGTACAATCTTGGCGCTGATTTTGATGGAACTGGAAAACTTGACTTTTACGATTGGTACGGCGAATTAAGTAAGACCAACAACGTTCCAACACTTAAACAGCTTATGTTTATTGAGGATATTGATGAGGATACTGGCGAAACATTTAGAGGTTTCACTAAGGAAGCTGCCACGAAGTTTATTAGCAACTACGTAAATAATCGTGAAAGCTATGACTATTATATGGGCGATTGTTTGAATTACTAATTCTGGAAAGGATGGTAACCATGAACACCTCAGATGAGCGTATTTACGTCGCTAAAGGATTTCTTGACGCCGCTAAAAGGATTGACGAAATCGACAATAGCTATCTTTGTGATGACCCTGCTGCCAGTCGGATGCTCGCAGTTAATCGCATTGTTGGCTGGCAACTAGGTCGCCCAAATGACTACACATTTACGCGACTAGCTGAACTTATTGACCCTACATGTAAGCCTGTGATTACCGTTGAGAGTCTTACAGAGTCGCTCACGAAGTATACGTCTGAGTGCTCTGAGTGTGGGGCAATCTTTGGAGATTTTCCAACACGCGAGCAAGCTGAAACAACGCACCCAACGTATTGTCCTTGCTGTGGCTCGCGAGTGATTACACCCAATTCTGGAAAGGATACCGATAGTGAGTGCTAAAAAACAAATTAACATTTACTTACCAGAGGAACTGTATCCGAAGCTGAAGCAACTCGCCAATTGCTGGGGAGAATCGGTCAATGGGTACCTTAATTGGCAAATTAGATGCGAAGTCGAAGACTTTGAACGATTAACTGAGGGCGGGAAGTCACTTGAGCGAGCAGAACTGATTAAACCCGAGCTGTGCTACCGTGCTAACCAAACATGCTACCTTGAATATTTTGAGTACATCCCAAAAGGTGGAGACGAAGCTGACCTCAGTTGGGATTGGACTTGCTCAAACTGCGATGCTGATTTAACAGACCGTTACGAAGATTTGGACATCAAAACACCAAAGGAGCTAGGTCTTTTTCACTGCCCTCATTGTGGAGCCAGAATTTTGGGAACTCGCTATAGAAAGGATGACGATAGTGAACGATAGAACCAAAATTGCTGCCGACTTACGACACGCGGCAGATTATCCAAGGGACTGGATACACAGACTTGACCCTAGACTGGGAGTGCCCCACAACGCTTTGCATGAAATGATGCGTGTTACTGGGTGTTTTGATAATCACAAATCTGCTAACCCGCCTATGTTATTTCATAGACTTGCTGACATTATTGACCCAACGTGTCACAACAAGCAAATCGAGATTAACAAAATGGCACCGCTTGAGTTCAGAACAGATAACCTCATTTGTTCGAACTGTGGCGAGACGTTCTGTGCTGACCCAGATGGCATTAACGCACCAATAGATTGGACATATTGCCCGAATTGTGGTTACAGAATCATAGAAACTAACTCTGGAGAGGATAACAATAGTGAACGACAGAACTAAACTCGCGGACGAGTTACGCGCTGCTGGAGCGGAGCTTGACAAAGACCCCAATGCAAGTATGCGTGATGCGCTGATTAAGATTGACCTCATTATGGGTTCAAATCACGGTTACGAATTTTCACCACTATTTGATAAACTGGCGGATATTATCGACCCGACGTGTCGAATCTACTATACCGACACTAGCTACAATACGCCCGACACGGGTTATGTATCGGATGGTTATTACGCTTGTTCGCGTTGCCATTGCGAATTTAGCGACTATGCTTCTGAGGTGTGGGATAGTTACCAGGCTGGTTACTATGAAGACGAAGCACCTTTTGAGTTTTGCCCTCATTGCGGAGCCAGAATTATTATCGACGAACATCGAAAGGATGACTGTGCCAACTAATAAAACTAACATTGCAAGCGCACTAGTCAATGCTGGAACTGAGCTTGATAACATGGCAAATGCAACCGTAGAGGATGCATTTGACAAAATCAACATCATCGTCAATCACACAGACAAGCATGACGTTTTCTTGCCACTGTTTGACCGCTTAGCTATGCTCATTGACCCAGTTACCAATGTCGTCATTGAAACTAATGAATACGACGACGTTGAATATATATTCTGTGGAGGTTGTGGTGAAGAATTTTCAACCGACCTATTCAATGAGCATGAGATTACACATTGTCCATATTGCGGTTGTCGCTTTAGGAACCTGCGACAAAATTAACGAACACTTGCCGCCGAAGCCAACGTGGATTATCCACAAAGGTTTCGGCGGTTTCGTTTGTTCGTTGAGTGTTCTCGCTAAATTAGTTAAAATTTTGATATATTAAATGCAAAACGAACAAACTCGCCACTCGTTGCAAACATTAAAGATTATGAATTTCTTGTGTAACTGCGACAAATGTGGTAAACTATATGCACCAAAACAGAAAGGTGGTTTATATGTTTACTTATTACAATCTTAGGCGCAAGAAGCTAAGTTTCTCATACGTCATCCCATTCAATTTTACTCGCGACAACGATTATTACACGGGAGATAGCGAGTATAACTTACTAAAAAGACGCGACTATGTGCTCGTCAGATTCTTAAATGGTGGAGACGATTACGATTGTCTACAAACCATTGACCTCAAAATTGGAAACCAACATAGTCTGTGGCAACAACTCGATAACGTAAACAAGTTTTCTCATGATACCCTTAAACGTTATGACGCCGAATTCTTGGCAGACTTTGCAAGAAATAAGCTCAGCATCGACCCATTCAAATTTTTGAAGAACGTTCCTATTTTTGAGATTGAAAATATGCAGCTCTACGTGTATATGCCACCAGTTGATGACTTTGGAAACCTTCAGATTGGCGATGACCGAATTGGCTATGTTGATGTGACCGTAGAGATTACAGTCATTACCGTTGATATGGGTTCTGAAGATTTCGAAAAATGCACCAAGGCAATATTTGCTGCTATATGGTCAAGTGGTATTGAAACTGAGCACGAAAGGATTGACGACCTCGGAGAGGTCGATGAACCCTGTACAATTGTAACGAGTATTGATGAGCGCTCTGAGGGCACCACGGTATATGGTTATAAGGACACCCCGAAATCTCAAGTAACTCGCAATAGCATTCCGTTAATGACAGAACACAATAAAGAGCTTGTGCGAAGGCTCTATTGTGGTAAGGTATGGACACACGACGCGCTGGAGTTCGCTAGAACGTACTATCAGTATCGTGGCTGACACCAAAAAAATTAGTACGATTACGATAAAACTCCCGTCGTTATGTGGTAAAATGTATCTATTGATTACGACCACTAATGACGGGAGTTATTTCATGAAATTACCAAAATTTTTAGCGAGTAGTTATCTAACCGATGCAGATAATTCCGAATTTGATTATGACGATTCTGACTTTTTCCATTCAAATCCAGACGATTACGTAGAGCATTTCAAAGTAATCTTCAACGACTACAATACTAACGTTGTAGAAATTAAAGATGTGTCTACCAATAAAGTTTATACGTTTACCAAATACACGTTTGAAATGGGCAGCTACATGGAGGAAGATGTTTTAGAATACACTTACGGTGGCTACCAAGAAGGCAAATATTTCGTGTTTGACGAGGGCGAACGAAAGTATATTGAAGTTGAACCATTCAAATATTTTAATGAGTTCGCAGAGAAATACATCGAGTCTGGCAAAAATGACTTCTTGTATCTAACTGACGGATTTGAAGATTTGAATCTACTTATTCCAGATTGTGCCGAAGACCGAGCGACTAACTTGGAGACAATTGAGGACGTGACCGAGTTTATGCGCTCACTTGGCTATGAAAGACTTGGAGCGTAAACAGTATGGGATATAATCAAGATTTGACAGTCGCTCACGTAACCGTAAAGGTAAACGGTGGTACGAACGTGTTGAGAAATATCTTTCATTTCAATAGTGAAGCCATTGAAGATGCGTTTAGGAATGAATTTAATGATATGGCACGGTTAACGGATTTCATAGCCGTCAGCGCAGCTCAAATAGGTGCAAGTATTAGCTACGCTGAGGAGCGTGCAGTTTTAACACTGGGTCTTGTACTCGATATCGAGTGCGATGAATCAAGTAATAATTTTGATTATGCAAAATCATTATTGAGCATCGTATATCCAGAGCAGTTTGTTAAGGAACTTAGCCAGGCAACGACGATTGAATCGCTTGTCCCCTATGTCGCCACAAAAGCGGTTCACGACTTAGCCGAAGGTGATGAAACGATTGATTATGAAGGTATCGAGACTGAGGTTGAAATTAAACCCACGAAGTAAGTGATTGGAGGTTATATGGACGCTGTTGATGGTTGTGCACCATTTGTACTCACTATGACACTTGAATACTCGCCAGAGGACGCAGAATCGTTACTTGGATTCAAGCCACAAAACGGAACTAACTATTATGGTTTATATGACTTCCCAGACAAGCGTTGTTATTACAACATTATGCGCTGTATGGGAACCCTCATAGTAAACGTACTCACTGGGTCAATTATTGACGACGGTTTTGAAATTGAGAAACCAACCCTCATGTCTGCTACAGTGAGTGGGAAGAATGGAACATCATTTGTAGTCGAGCTTGAGTTCACGCTGTTTGTCAATGGCGTAAATTCGAGCGACGACGCTGATAACGTATATGGCAAGCTCGTGGCAGCTTGCCCAGATGGTTGGGAAATTAAGTAGATTTTGGTAGGTGAACTTATGAACGCTAAAGACACCATCGATATTCAAGTTAGTTTCGGTATGGATTTAAAAGCAGATGACGTGTTGCAATTGCTAGGAGTCGTACCAAAAGACGGTCTATGTGAATTTGGTCTATACGATATTCCAAATAGAGACTTATTTCACAATATAGAACACACGTTCGGTACATATGTTAAAAGTGTGTTAACTAGGGGTATTGGTGATTGCTGGGGATTGGATATTAACAAACCAGTTCTGGATGGAATCGAAACTCATGGCTCATATAAGACGTTCTTTTATGTATGCCCATTGTTTACAGTAACTCTTACATTTAACTCAATTGATGCCGCCGAGAAGTTTAGTGATGACGACCTAAAACTTGTGATTGCTGAGATTGCAAAATCTTTACCAAACAACATGTTAATTGGAGCAGTCGCTGTAAACAAAAGTTAAGTCTGACGAAAGGTTGTGACCAATGACTGACAAAAAAAACGAATTACAAAGTCCACTTGTCTTTAACTTTTATGTTTCTAAGGTAATGGGCGCGGACGCAGGTGTTGTTAAAAGATTTTGCAACTACATGAGCACCAAAGAGCGAGCACATTATTTAAACACGTTTAAGAGAAACGGCAAAACTATTGCAGAAAACATTGCAATAGATATGCAAGACATCCTAAAGGAAAAATTTAATTGCGTAGTTTACGAACCAATGTTAGTTGACATAGTTGAAATCAATGAAAAAGAGTGTACATTTACACCAGAATTTTTAGTAGATGTTGAATATCATTTTGATGAATCGGAAAACATTGAGCCAAGCAAAGTACGCGAGGACTTGAAAAACGTACTGAGAAAAGGCTTCAGGTCTGATTGGATGATTGATTAGACCACTAAAATAAACCGCTAGGTGTATAACCTGGCGGTTTATTTGTGTAGATATTGTGTTAACGCGTCCACGAAAAAAAATCCTTTCACAACCATGCTAAAATTGCATAAACAAGCATAATCGAAAGGATTTTTCATGAATTGGAAAACTGAGAGAAACGCGTATAATATTGACATACAAAATAATACAGCGACCTTCGATGTTCGAAGCAAATGCGACAGAGCTTCTGAAAAGTTTACTATTGATTTAGATGACTTTGACGCCGTTAACAAATATCTATGGCGCCTTCAATTCAATAATGTCAAGAAGACGCGGACTTTTATAAATTCGCATGATGACACATTGATTCAAGCCATTGCCAGCAAATATACTTATGCTCACAATTCGAATATGCCACTAATCATAGGTCGTTTGAAATCAAAAGTAAACGATTTTAGAAAAGATAATTTGATAATTAAATCGCGCTTGGAAGATAAGCCCGTAAAGAGTCTTACATATTCGCGCGCCAAATTGGAAAGCCTGTCTGGATACTTACACGTAAGCAGTTGGCGTGAAGGTGAAGGAATTGTATATTGTGCACAAATTACGGCGCACACAGAATGCTTGATAAATTTACGTGTCAAGAAGACATTTAAAGACACAAAATATTTGTATGCAGAAAAGCGCACAATCTACGCTGCATATCTTTTCGAGAAAATGTTTTATGGAGAAGATTTCTCAGAGAAAGAATACGCTCGTAAAGAGGAAGCGTTTAAGGTACTCGACAAAACCGAGCGTGCTGAGGTTGAGGATGCTATTGTTGAGCAGCTCGAAAAGCTACGCCTAGCAAGAAAGAAGATTGATAACTATTATCAATCCCAAACACTCGCGGCGAAGCTCGCAAGTGGTGAGGTTATTGTGCGACCAGACTGGAAAGTTGGCGATGTTGAGAAGTCAGATGACGTCGTGGTTGAACCAGAACCAGAACCAGAACCAGAACCAGAACCAGAACCAGAACCAGAACCAGAACCAGAACCA
>ERZ773272.13-NODE-13-length-95576-cov-7.435862_pt1 | contig 95576 bp, 87 predicted proteins | sample MGYA00511891_ERZ773272 | MGnify/ENA primary metagenome ERZ773272 (study PRJEB29015, sample SAMEA2738150) | human oral metagenome | biome: human oral; feature: human-associated habitat; material: saliva | place: China | collected 2198 ...
CTCGCTGGGCTCATAACCCAGAGGTCGTAGGTTCGAATCCTGCCCCCGCTACTAATCCGGAACCCTCGGTTCGCGAAAGCGAATCGGGGGTTTCTTGCATCGCATCGACCTTCTTGGGGAGAAGGTCGACTACGTCTACTCCAAAGAAATCGGCGACCGCATAGAGATCCTCGACCGACCAAGCAGTTTGGCCATAGATCTTGCGACTAACGCCTGGACCTGTGATGCCAAGTTCTTCGCCGAGAGCTTTCTTGGTTACGCGGTTCAAGAAAAGTAGTTCATTCACCTTTGCGCCGATCGCCTCATTGAGTGACATCGGTTTGAGGGGTGTCAGCAGAATCTCGCCCGCCAGCGTGAGACCATCGGGCTGGTAGACCGAGAGTTCGTCGACGAGCTCTCAGCGCGTAGCCGAGCCACGCGCCCTGGACTTGAAGCCTGCATCGCGTACCTGCGAGACGGTGACACTCTCAAAGTGGCATCGATTGACCGCCTCGCGCGCTCGCTGGTGGATCTTCGTGGGTTGATCGACGAGATCACCGGCAAGGGTGCGGAAGTCGAATTCTTGAGCGAGGGACTGATTTTTGCCCCAGGCGTGTCGGACCCACGGTCTACTCTGCTGTTGGGAGTGCTTGGATCCTTTGCAGAGTTCGAGCGAGCCATCATCCACGAGCGCCAGGCCGAGGGTATCGCCCTGGCAAAAAAGGCCGGGAAATACAAGGGCCGACAACGGGTACTCACCCGCGAACAGGCTGACTCAATTCGTGAGCGAGCAAGAGCCGGCGCCAGGCCGACCAAATTAGCAAAGGAATACGGCGTAAGCCGCAGTACCGTTTACCGTGCACTAGCGAGGGAGGAGAACTCATGACTTTCTTGAATATCCTGGGATACCTATTCTGGCCGGGTGCAGCGGGCATCCTCATTACCAAGGTGCGCGAGACCGGCATCATCGCCGGTCTTGTCCGCAGCGTTCTCCCGATTGTTGGTTTGGCAATTTCGCTAGTGGCCATTGGTGCTCTCGGCGGAGTGCTCGCTGGCACAGCCCGCCAATTTGTGGACGAACAGGAAGCCCAGCCAACCTCGGCGAATCTAGTGAACTCACCTCAAGAGGCGCTTAACCAGATGCTTTCCGATGTGAACTCCCCCGAGGGCTACGAGGGATACTAGATCACTTGGTGACGTGGCATGGGGCAGGAACAACAGCGTTCCTGCCCCACTCTCTTATGCGTTTTGAGTCATTCGAGCATAGTTCTCGAACAGCAGTTCTTGCCGTTGCCGCTCAGTCGTCAATTTACGCCGCGCGCCCATTGCCTTGTCGACCTCCTTGTCTAGGGCATCGTGTGCATTAATTAGCGCAGGGTCCATTGCGAATGGATTATAGTGCTCTGCAAGCGAGCGTTCGGGATGCAGGTCTCGCGCCGCCAAGACTTTCTTGCCAGCGTCAATGATTCGCTGGCGAACTGGTTGGTCCAATTCGGGCAAGGCAAAATTATTCCACGTAATAGTGCTTGAGAAACTTACATCCGACTTCAACCGCCCACCGACGGTCTTCATCCAGGTGATAAACATTGACGAAGACGCAACCGCAAACAAAAAGCCATCCGGGTCAACAGCACCATACACCTTGTTCGAAATAACGACTCCTGGATCTAGCTCGGCAACCGGCAGGTATCGACGGTTTGACGAGCTTACCTCCGGCAAACCAACGATGGGCTGATCTGATATAAGTCCAATCTGACGGAATAGGTGATGGTGCGGATATTCGCGTGTCGTTTTTGCCTTCGACTTTGCCCTCTCGGCCCGAACTCCGGCGATTCTCTCCCTCAATAACGCAGACTTGGAAAGATCTCTCGGTTCAACGTCTACCAGCCAAAGACACCATCGATCCTTTCCGTTTATCAATTCGTCGGAGCCGATGTAAGGACGGACATATTTTGCTGCAATTGGATCCTTGAGAACTCCCGCATACTCAGATTCTCGCACCATCAAGTACCCGCCATCAGATGCTTTCGATCCGTAGTTGACTTCTGGCAGAGAAGCCGAGAGAGGAACCGACCGTTTGGAGACAAGAACATTCGGGCCGTCAACAAGGTATGCATTTATTGCCCGTTCCACCGAAATTTCAGTGGGGTCGCCCTTGATGTCGGTGTAGTCCCAAAGTCGTGGACGTGGACTATAGAGTCGGTCAAATCCCACAATGACGCAATGTACTGCAGCTTTACCCGGCGCCTCTGAATCCCATGAGAATGTTCTGTGAGCGAACCGAATTCTCCAGCCAGCAGCAAAGATAGGGCCAAAAAGTCGTGCTGATCAGTCCATAGAGCCGTATAGGGTTCATCTTCGGAGACACCGCGCACGTGCCAAACGATGGCGAGGTTGTCGATGCCAGACTGAACGATGTCAGAAACGAACGCGTGATGGAATTTCTCGGAAGAGACAACCGCGAACACGATGTCTGCGGCAAAGGAGTTGATGCACTTGGTGATCTGAGGCAGAGATTCGGCATCACCAGCATCCATTCGCAGCACAGGACCTAGGGACATAGTGTTGGTTTCTACCTGACGCAGGAGTAGGAAGATTGCAGAATTGGCGGGGTGAAACCCCAGGATGGCGGGGATTTCGGCGATCAGACGGGCAGGGGACGCGAGCGAAGTAGAGCTGGGCATGACAGGGCCTTTCGACACAGTGACGGATGGTTCAGTCATCTGTCCGAAGCGGCTATGCCGCGAAGATTAGGACGCCCCCTATGCCGCCTTAGCACCCTGGAGATGGTCGCACGTGAGACCCCAAAAGCCTTAGCCACTGAGCTGATCGTGTCGCCTGATTCGACGAGCTTCACGGCCTTGGACTCCTGGTCAGGGGTCAACTTCGGCTTCCGGCCGCCAACGCGCCCGTTGGCCCGTGCGTGCGCCACACCCTCCTTGGTGCGTTGGATCAGGAGATCACGCTCCCACTCAGCCAGGGCCGCCATCACGTTGATGATGACCTTGTCTGCAGGTCGGCCAGTGTCTAGCGCTGGTTCCAGGACGCGCACATTGATGTCGCGCTCCGCCAGATCAGCGATAGTGGTGACGACTTCGACGAGACTACGGCCAAGACGATCAAGCCTGGTCACGACGAGGGTGTCATTGGGACGCATGTAGTTCAAGGCATCATCAAGGCCTGGCCGCGACCACTTAGTGCCAGAGATCACGTCCTGGTAAATGCGGTTCGGGTCGCAGCCTGCATCGACGAGGGCGTCACGCTGAGTGTCGAGAGACTCAGTTTGGCGGGCCGTGGACACACGACAATAGCCGATCAACATGCTTACTCACCTGCCAGCTCTTCCTCGGCTACCGTGAGGTCAGCAGGCAGCACGCCATCGATGATGTAGGTGCGCAGGAGCTTGTCCAGCATCGCACGAACCTTGAACTTCGACACTGGTGCGCCGGTGACCTCGGTGAAGTAGGCGGTAGCCAAGTCGAGGTCAATGGATGCCTTGAGGTCATCGAAACGCCCGTACTCGTTGATGGTTGCTGCCGTAACACGGCTGTCGAGTATTCGGCGCAATAGTCCCGTATCCAGCCCCAGTCGCTCATGAAGGCGTGCCAGCTGCCGGTCACGCTCGGTGATGCGGTACTCGTTGATGTAGTCCTGCACTGTCTTGCCCGGTTGCAGGGCCACGTCGCCTGCCTGGAGATCATGCAGCCAACGGTTAGCGTAGCGCTGGTCGTCTTGGCTCAGGCGGGCGAAACTATCATGTAGCTGCTCCAGCAGATCATCGAGCATGTGCTCTGCCACGCCGTCCTGGAGTGCCTTGAGGTACTTCTCAAACTTGCTGTTGAGGTACTCGGCATCGATGCGGTCGGTGTCGATGTGTGTAATGTGCACGTCAATATCGAAGGGCGCGTCATCTGTCCCACCGGGCGGGTCAGTTGGATCGCCTCCCTCTTTGCCAAGTTCCTTGTAACGGGTGAGCAATGTGGTGAAGACGTCCTCGGTGAGCGTTACCACGATAGGCTCAGGGAGTGCATCGAAGTAGTAGGTGTCCTTCTCCCAGGTAAAGCCCTGCACCTGTGCTGCCTGGAGTTCGCGGTACATCCGATTGAAGGTCTTGGCGAACTCACCCTGGTCAGCCTCAGAATCGGGTAGCTTCGAGAAGTCAGTCTGGCCGGTCGCCGGGTCAGTGAACAGGGCTGTAATGATGTCAAAACATTCGTTGATGGCCTTAAGGTGCTCGTCGAGGTGGTCCACGAACAGGCCGAAGGGCTTGTCACCTGAATACAACTTCACCGCACGGTCGATGTTGTTCTTCATCGTGTGTGGCTTGCGGTAGTAGCGGATGGAACCGAACGGCTTTTCCGGGCCGAAGATGCGGTTGGTGCGTGAAAAGGCCTGGATAATGGACTCGTATTCGATAACCTTGTCCATGTAGAGGGTGTTCAGCCACTTGGAGTCGAAGCCGGTGAGCATCTGATCCACCACGATGAGTAGGTCGATGTGCTGGCTACGATCATCGAGGAAGGCCTTGGTGTTGTAGGGCGCCTTGTGGGCCAGGCGCTTGGAAACATCCTTCTTAAACTCATCGTGAGTCGGCATGGTGAAGTGCTGGCCATAGGCGGCGTTGTAGTCGCGCAGAATCTCCAGCAGACCGTCTTCCTTGAACAGCTGGCTGTCACCAGTGTTGTCGATATTAGGGTCAAACAGCGCCGTGACCTTAATGTGCGGGTACTGCGCCTTGAAGATGCGGTAGTACTCCACTGCTTCAGGAATGCTGGAGGTCGCCAGGATGGCATGGAACATACTGCCCCGACTCAACTGCGCCCAGTGCTCGTTAATGTCGCGGGCAACCGCCTGGCGGTGGTTGTCTTGACGGTACTGAGTGATAGGCAGGTAGTCTTCGATACCCTTGGCGACACGCTTGGTACCACTGTCGGTGTCTGTCTCGTACACCGAGGCCATCGGGACCTGGTCCTTGTCCATAAACTTGTAGTAGACAGCCGCCTTCTTGGGGTCCGCCAGAGCCTCGTTCACGGACTTAGCCTTGGCCTCCTGGAGAGCAACCACAGTGCGCACGTCATGCGCCCGGAAGGTTTCCACCATCTCCGGGTCGAAGCCGAGGACGTTACCGTCGCGAATACCGTCGGCAATTGAGTAGCGGTGCAGCTCATTGCCAAACAACGTGGTCGTGGTGGAGTGCTTCTTCTGGTTCTCGTCGTGGATGGGCGTGCCGGTGAACCCAAAGAACAGCGCGTTCGGCAAAGTGCGCTTAATGGTGGCGAGCATGTCACCAAAGGTGGTGCGGTGTGCCTCATCGACGATGAACACCACACGCTTGGAGCGGATGATGCCCAGGTCGGCTTTCTTGACGGAATCAGCATTAACCCTGCTCATCTTGTGCAGGGAGGTCACGATGAGGGTGGAGTGCTTGTTCTTGAGCAGCGTTATCAACGTGGCAGCACTGGAAGTATCTTCCACGGCGATGCTGTCGCCACCGTAGCTTTCGTAGTTCTCCAACGACTGCGTGCCCAGCTCCACACGGTCAAGGAGGAACACTACCTTGTCGGCGTTGTGGGAGTCTGCGATAAGCTGCGCGGTCTTGAAGCTGGTAATCGTCTTGCCAGAGCCGGTGGTGTGCCAGACATAACCGCCGAGTTGGTCGCCGCTGTCCCAGTCGTGACGGTCCACACGGTCAGCGATACGTGAGGCTGCGTAGTACTGGTAGGAGCGCATCGCCAGCAGGTTGCCGGAGGCCCGGTCAGCGACCGTGTAGAAGCCAATGAGCTGGTGCGCCATCGGAATAGACAGCAGTGCTCGTGCCACATCGCCCCACTGGTTGACTGGCTCGTTGTTGAAGTCCGCCCAGTGGAAGAAGTAGTCCGGGTTGAACTTAGCTGACCCTGGGTTGGCGAAGTAGAGTGTTTCCTCCGGGGTCATCGCCACAAAGATTTGCACCAGAGAGAAGATGCCCTGGTAGACGCCCTCGTGGGCGTACTTGGCTACCTGGTTGGCGCCTTGCGAGACAGGCACGCCTGAGCGCTTCAACTCGATGTGGAAGACCGGCATACCGTTGATGAGCAGCATGAGATCGCCGCGTCGTTTCGGCAGCAGCTCATCAGCGGTCTTGAAACGAGGCTGGACGGCAATCTGGTAGCGCGACTGGCCACCGGCAATCTCCAGGCGGTCGTAGATTTTCAGGCTGACCTCCACGCCGAAGTTGTGGGCCTGAGGCGCATCACGGGTGATGGTGACTGTGCGACCGTTGATGAACTCGTTGAGAGCCAGCGGCGTGCGCAGCACGTTGATTTGCTCAATGATTTGCGCCATCTCCCCCTCGGTGAGTGGCACGTCGCCCAGCAGGTCACGGCCCCGGTTGTTGGCGTAGAGAATGTTGGCCCAGTTGTCGATGAGCTGTTGCTCGGTTGGATGGCGCAGCAGCTCATCGCTCCAGCCGTGGCGGGTGAGCAGGTCAATGACTGCCGTCTCGAACTCAGCCTCGCAGCGAAATGGTGTGGTCATGCCAGCTCCTTAGATGAACATCCGTTGCAGCAGCGCCGTCTTAGCCTGCGAGAGGGACTTGATGTACTGAGCCTCGGCGGCGATAAGGGCATCGAGCTTGGTGAAGATAGCGCCGATGGCCTGCTGTTCTTCGAGGGTGGGTGGGAAGAAGAAGCTCATGCCTGCAAACATCCCGCCCGTGATTTGATTGATAGTCGCACCCATGGATTTATCCACCTCATACTTGAAGAGTCCGGTGTCAAAAAGAGCATTGATAAACCACGGCTGATCTGAACGAATTCCAGTCATGAACGCGCCGATAACGGTCGAAGGCATCGGTTTTTGAACTACAGCGTGTTTGCCAATCAAGGACCTTGAACCATTGCGAACAACCATAATGATGTCGTTCTTGCGCACGTTTTGTACATTGACAGCATCGGTACGCACGTAGACACAATCTTTAGTGGCAATAACACCATCCTGTACGTTACTGGAGCGAAGCACCAAGGTGCCGTCGTGCTCTACAACATCGCTCGGGGTATAGGTTAGACCGCTGAAAAACGAAACTTCGTCCACCAACCTCTTTTCTTCCCACTCACCGTCGAAGCCCTCCAGCCGCAGCTCGGGCACTGTCTGTCCCTCCTGCGGGAACATCCGCTGCATGAGCGCCGTCTTGGACTGCTGCAGCGCCTTGTGCTTGAGCGTGTGCTGGTTGATGGCCGCGTCGAGATTGGTGAAGATGGCACCGATGGCCTGCTGTTCTTCGAGGGTGGGTGGGAAGTGAGGATTGTAAATCTGCACAATGTTTGATGGATGAGCCTTGACCGAGTAGTCAAAACTCTGTTCAAGCCACTGCAAGTACAAAGCTAGGTACAGGAAACTTGTGTCAATTGTATTTGTATTGATTTTCATCCATCCGCAAACATTTGTGACGGAATAGCGATGCGCAGAACGATAGAAGAATTGACCACCACCATCAATTGACCATGTGATTCGTTCGTCAGAGAACATGTATCGACCATAGCGCCCGAAAAGACCGTCATTCTTCGCGGAAGATGAGTAGATAGGGTAATTGCCGGGGTGAGCGTTGATGTCAATCTGAGAAATGACTTCTCCGCGACCTAGAGTTACCAGGCGACGCTTCTGAAGCTCATCAAGGGAGACAGTCTCCCACTCACCACTGAAGCCATGCAGCCGCAGTGCAGGTACGTTCTGCTTAGGCATCACGACCACCGCCCAGCAGCTGCTGCAGTGCAGTTACAGCCTGCATATCAGCAGTGTTGCCCGTGAGGCCGCTGAGCAGACCAGCCAGCTGCTGCTCCGTTTCGCGAATCTGCACGTCGAGGTCGGTCAGCGCTACCGCGTACTTGTCGTGCAGCGCCTGAACGCGGGCTGCAAGACTTGCAAGCACGTGACCAGGGATGTCACGCAAGTCATCCATGAGTGCAGTGATCCACTTGGCGGTGAGCACCTCGTCTACCTGCGCGTCAGTCAGTGCTTCGATGGTGGCGTAGGTGTCTGCCTCAAGCTGCTGCTGCGCAACCTTGAGGTCCTTCTTGAGTGTGTCGCGCTGCTCGATGAGCGCCCTGGTGCTGAGCATGACAGCCTCGACACTGCCCTCCGGCCAGGCCTGACCCTTAGGTAGTTTCGGCAGCTCCTTAATGGCCTTCTTCAGTGCAGCAGTAGCGAAAGCATCCTGCTTCTCGTTGAGTACCTCTGCCAGGTCGGTCTTGTCGTCTTCACTTAAGCCTTCGATGAGCTGCGTCAGCTCTGATACTGCTGTGTCTAGTTCACGGCTCAGCTGGGTTACTTGGTCTTTGAGCTGCGGTAGGTAGAGTTCCTGCACCAACTCATTGGGGGCGATACGCCCCTCCCAGCCGACCTGGACTTCTTCCTTCTTACCCTTGCGGGTCTTCATCTCCATGACAGGGTTGTTGACCCGCACGGCATCTAGGCCGTCGGTCTGGATGACTTCTAGGTCAGCAGCAGTGTTGATCCAGCTGTCGTGGAGAACCTGGTAGCCCTCGTAGGCATCAACCAGCGGTACAGGGTCGAGTCGGTCGAATAGGTCAGTCTTGAGCTGGTCTTCTGTGGTGTTGAGTGGCACGGTGGCGGAGCTGTCCACCAACAGCGCGTGCAGCTTCTCTGGCAGGTCAGATAGTGCTGCATTGACCTGGTCACGCAGTGCCTGAGCTGCAGGGTGCTGGTCAATGGTCTCACGCAGATTGGTAGTGTTCAGCCCCGCGTAGCCATTGGCGTTCTCGGTGAACAGCGCCTCACGCAGTCCCGGCAGCGCAGTCCAGTAGTGCTCCAAGGCGTCAATCTCCGACACTGGAATACCGCCATGCATGGTGGCGTAAAGGTCTACAGCCTCCGGCGGCAGGGTGGCAGACACGTAGCGCGGGATGTTGAGGTTGTGGTCATTGGCGCGAATCTCGTCGCGGGTCACGACCTTGGCGAAGTTCGGCACGTCTTCACGGTTGTGGACAGCATCAACGATCCGCTGGATGTCGCGGGCACGCAGGTGGTTGAACTTACCCTGCTTAACGAAGCCTTGAGAAGCATCGATGAACAGCACGTCATCACGGTCGCGCTCCTGCTTGAGCACCAGGATGATGGTGGCAATGCCCGTGCCGTAGAAAATGTTGGAAGGCAGGCCGATGACGGCATCGATGTGGTTGGCCTCGATGAGGTTGCGACGGATGTCGGCCTCAGAGCCACCACGGAACAATACGCCGTGCGGCAAGACGATGGTGAGAATACCGTCGGGCTTGACGTGGAACAGCTCATGCAGCAGGAAGGCGTAGTCAGCCTTGGTCTTGGGCGCCAGACCAAACCGTGAGAAGCGCGGGTCAGCCTCGTTACCTTCCGGCTCCCACTTCTGGGAATATGGCGGGTTGGAGACGACCGTGTCCACGTAGAGCGGCTGGTAGGTCTGGACCGGGTCGGACTCGTCGAACATTGGCCAGTCATGAGCCAGGCTGTCACCGTTGCGAGCGACAATATTGTCGGCCTTCACGCCACGCATGACCAGATTCATTCGCGTGAGGTTGTACGTGTTCTCGCGCAGCTCCTGGGCAAAATACTTGATGCGGCTTGGGTCGCCCATGCGCTTGGCAACGGCCTGGCCGATATTGAGTAGCAGGGAGCCAGAGCCAGAGGTCGGGTCATAGATTTGAATCTCCTCGCGGCCCTTGAGGTGGTCGGCGACGATGTTGCTCATGATGAGCGACACTTCATGAGGCGTGTAGAACTCGCCTGCCTTCTTACCTGCGTTGGCCGCGAACTTCTCGATGAGGTACTCGTAAATGTAGCCGAGCACGTCATAGCCCTGCTTGCCGTCGGTGGGGATGTCATCGATAAGCTCCAGTAGCTTTTTGATGGCAGCGGTTCGTGCAGTATCGGTGGTGCCCAGCTTCGACAGGCCGGTCTCAAGGGTGTTGAAGATGTCTTCGAAGACATGCTTGCGCTCTGGAGCAATGTTGCGCTTGAACGTGGCTAGCCCTTCGCGCACGTGCGCGATGGAGAAATCGTTGCCCATGTCCCGCCACGTGGAGTATAGGTTCTCGTAGGTGAGGAAGTAGCCCAAGTTGTTGCGCACCAGGGATACAGTGTCGGTGTCCGTCTCAACCAGAGCGTCAGGCAGGTCCCCCGGCTCAGCGTCGTTGAGAAGCAGGAACTGCTCGACCTGGTCGGAGAGGAACTTATAGAAGATGAAGCCAAGGATGTAATCCTTGTACTCATTGGCCTCAATCTTGGAGCGCATATTGTTGGCCGACTCCCAGATACGGGAGGCGAGTTCCTGTTTGTTCACGGGCTAGTTCCTTTGTTCAATATCGGTCGGTTGTGACACATTCGCGGGACACAGGGATGGGAAGCCCAAAAGTGCAGGTGCGAGTGTGTCACAAACGTTAATCAAAATGTTGTCTGTATCATAACTCAACAATTAATGTTTGTGACACACTATGGGGTTAGGTTTTCCATGTGATTTTGACGCGGTTCGGGTCGAATTTTCTAGCACCTTGCTTGCCGGGGAGAATATGAATCTCCATGAGTAAGCGAGTGAGGCGTCTCCTGTCTTCAACACTGGCACTCTCCCACCATTCAGCAAAGATGACATCCTCCGTCAATTCAGTGGCCAACGGATCAGCGCCGAGTGTTTCAGTGATTTTCTGAAGTTCCTCGTCGATCTTGGCAAGCTGCGAGGCGATCTTTTTCTCAACACGAGCGAATGTTGACGTGTCAAGCTCACCATCGATGACGGACTCTTCTAGCGCCTCGCGGCGAGCCAGCAAGGCAGTGCGATCCTGGAAGAGAGACTGCATACGCTCACTGAGCGTGTCGTCTTCGGGGGTCAGAGCACTACGCAGCACTTCAAGAGCGTCGGGCTTCGACATGCGGGCGATGATCACCTGCGAGACAAGATCATCAACTTCTTCAGAACCAATAGCAGTGTGCCACTTCCCGATCTTCTCAGTTTCTTCCTACTGCCGGTTGTTCTAGCAATCAACTGGTCTGCTTTGGCTCGAAGTTCGTCTAGGAACAGCGGGCCTAGAGTCTTCATGATGTTTGCCTCGGAGGTGTAATGTTCGCCATCGCTTCTACGTGCTTCTTTCGACTTAACGAGTTGGAAAAGGCTGCCGAAGATCGCTGGGGAAATGTCGGTCCACCGGAAGCGGCACGCATCAATCAGGGCGTGGCGCATCTCGGGGCTAAAGAATGTTGTCGTGCGTGTTTCACCTGCCCTGTCGAACAGCGAACCATTGACGTATGGGAACGCGGCCATCGAGTCGGGAACACGCCTGCGTTTGTTCTCGGGGGTGTTGAGAACATCGAACAGTGCGTCGATCTGGCTGCCTAGGTTTTCGCTTGTAGTGTGGTCGAGTACGAAGCGGTAAAAGAGATCCTGTTCCCACAGTCCTGCATCGTCACCGAATAGGAGGAACAGTAGGCGCGTCAGGAACACAGAGGTGCGCTGTACTTCTTCGTCCTCATCTTCGGGATTGATTGGGGCCTCATCGGCTACGCCCCCGTCCACCTCGTCGCCTGCCATAGCTGTAAAAAGGTTGGCCATAACTTTGGAGGCTTTTAGCGATGCGGCTTCTTCTTCCTCGCGGCTCATGGAGTCGTCGTAACCGGCTAGGAACCGCAGCAGGTCAACGTTGTCGGAGACTTCGTCGAGTGTGAAGGTTACGTCGAATCGGTGTTCTGGGGAGCCGAGGCGTAGCAGGCGGAAGTTTTCGAAGTCGCTGGCGAGGATATAGCGCGGCTGCTCGGTGTCGGAGACGGAGCCACCTTGGAGGTAGTCGCGCGCCTGGGCGACGGCATCGTCGAGATTTACGCCTGGGGACTTGGCTTCGCCAATGACGACGGATGGCCAGAAGAGGTCAATGTAGCCGGTGTTGCCCGTGGATCCACGACGCGCGTCTTGCTCGAATAGATCCATACGTGTTGCTGAGATGCCGAAGCAGGCGAGGAAGTCTGCCCAGAATGATTGAGCGTATTTCTTCTCGATTGCCCCCTCTTTGTTGGCTCTCCAGGTGTCGAGTCGTTGTCGCCAGTGAACGCGGAAGCCATCGAGATTGTGCTTAATTTCGTAGCGGTCGAGGCGGATGGGGGTCGAGGAAATCATGTCCTCACCATACCGGTACGCGGGTGTCTGATCGGCTTGTTAGCGGCGGTTAAATAAAAGGTGGCCGCCTCGCACAGCTGCGAGGCGGCCACGGGTGGGCGGTGGTTCAGGGGGAAGTTGTGCCTGCCTAGTTCTTGTCGTGCTTGTCGCGTCGCTCGTCGTTGTCGGGAGCGGGAGAATTTTCGCCGTCGAGCTCCTGGTCGTCTCGGTTGCCCTCCCCTTCCGCGTTCTCGTTGGTGTCGGAGGTGGTGGTGTCCTCGTCGCCGTCGAGCTGGTCTTCGGCGTCGTCCTCGTCGTGGATGCTGTCAGTGTCGAGGGCGAGCAGCTGGCGAAGTTCGGAGGCCGTGAGACCGAAGGACTCACGCAGCCAGGTGTGTGCTTCGCCGAGCTGGTCGAGCTCCTGAAGAGCGGCTGCGAATCGGGCGCGCACGGCTTCGAGCTCGGTTTGTACGAGGAACGCGCGCTGGGTGGCGGCTTTAACTTTTTCCTGATTTGCCAGTCGTTCTGCAAGCGCCATCATTGCTAGCTCTCGTGCTTGTTGACGTTTCGTTGTTCTCTTTGCCGTGCTCACTAACTTATGGTTTGTCGGCCCAGCTTTGCTGGCCCTTCCGGTTTTAGAGTGCGTTGATTTTGTCCTGTAGTTGTCCGGAGTGGATTAGGCACCGCAAGATGTAGTGGTTGAGGTTAGACGGTTCTACTGTCGGCCATTCCTAATGCGCGACCAGGCTGCTGCGACAACCAGGCCAACGCACGCGATAGCGAGGTAACCCCACATGTGATCGGCGCTGGTCTGAATGGTCTTTGGTGGAGCAGGAGTGTTCTCTGCGGTTAGGACGCTTTCTGTGTCGCGACCAGAGGTGACACCGTCAATCCAGTCGGCGGTGCCTGCGAGGGTAGTGATTGCCGCGCTGGGGGAGGGCAGGTCAGGATCGCCATTGGAAGTTCCGGCGGTAGCAAGCCCGGCAAGCTTTCCATCGACGAAGAATGGTCCGCCGGAGTCGCCGCCCTGCATACCTGCACCGGAGACCGAATGTGCGTCCAGGATGGCGCTTTCGATCATCGGCATCATGGCAGCGTCGGCTGGAATGCTTTCCGTTCCCGCGGGGATGGACTCGGATTGGAATTCACCCGGAACAGCCTCAACTGGAGTAGCTTCACCAGGCGCAACCTCACCTGGAGTTCCTTCATCGGGACCTCCGCCCAGCAGCTCATTGACGACCATCTTGGCCATCGGAAGCTGTCCGGATCGGGCCATCGACGGGCTGCTGCTCCAACCGTAAAGAGTTCCCGTCTGCCCAGGTGCCGGGATATCGCGGGAAACCTTCGCCGGGGTTGCGTTAGTGACCTTCTCGGTCAAGTGAAGTAATCCTGCATCGGACACTGGAGACAGTGCCCAAGAATCGGCATCGTAGACCTTCCCGCCGATGCGGGCCTGGGTTCCTTCGTTGTTCACAGACTCCAGGCAGTGGCGTGCTGTGAGCACCCACTGATCTGCAACAAGCGTTCCAGTGCAGTCACCAAAAGTGCCGACTTTGCCAATCTTTAGCGCGGTCACAGAACCGCTTTCAGCATTTGCAGGTGCGGGTTCGCCGTTTTCCAATGCAAGAGCCGGGGCGGCAGATAGAAGCAGGATGCTGCTAACAAGTGCTGTGATGGAAAAAGATGTTTTCTTCACGGTTATTTCCCTTTCCCAGAAGGAACAATGGCCTTGATCGCGGTGGCAACGAGCTTTTCAGCCGGGCCCTGTCCCACAAACTTCTTCCAAAGACTTGCGATGACGAGGAAGAATACGATGAATCCTGCTGCGGACAACGTGGAATGCAAAGCCACATTCTGCTGCCAATAAAACGCGGTGAGAACGTGCAGGACGTAAATGGTCAGCGACATTGTTCCCATGGCCGCGAATGGGTAAACCGCGGTCGGGAAGCGGTCGCCTACGAACAGGCACAAATGCAGCACAATAGCGGCAACGGCGACAGAGAGAATGATTTCGCCGAAGACACCGGTATGTCCGGTAAATCGGAGCCAGCCAGCAATCTCGGGATCAAATCGGTAGTACATGCCGACGGCTGTGATGACAACACTGACAGCGGTAACAATCCAACTCAACCGAGTATTAGCGCTGGTCTCGGAGGCGGAAGTGTCTTGCAGACGACCGCGTAGGTAGACATCGTAAAGCAACATGCCGCCGATGAAATATGCGATCCACGCCAGTAGCGGATAAATCTGTGGCAGCGTCATGGGCGCGTACTTAATTGTTGCGGTGATAGTTGCGACGATGAAGAAGCCGACTCGCCACCACGTTCCGAGTGCTGGCATCCAGGAAACCAACATCATTACCAGACCCATGACAGCGAGGACTACTTGAATTTCTCCACCGACCGGCAACAAGGCCAGGCCGATGAGAATAATCAGAGCGCCGCGAGTGATGAGACGCAAGAAAGTGGTGCTGCTGTAATTTCGGTCGATAATCATCATGGTGGCGCCGGCAACAATGGCGAACAATGATGAAGGCAGGCCGGAGAGCACAACCTTTGTGCTCCAAAGCAGTGAGGCCATATGGACAATGATCATGCCGATGATGGCGAGTGAGCGCGCTATGTCAAGCCCCACAATTCGTGAAGGTTTATTCACCCCAGATTTCTCCTTTACTACAACTTATCGGGAGGTATCATTTGGAAAAAGGTACTCCCTATAAACGTCTTATAAACGTTTTAATCAAAACGACTTCCTAATTTTAGGAACCGAATCTGGCAATACATTAAGTGATTATGTGTAAAACACAGTGCTTCGTCTGTGTTTTCTCTGGGAAGCTATGAAGCGTCCTGGGTTTAGTTCCGCTTCTTTTACAGCCCTGTGTTGATGGGCTGGGTGAGATAATACTCGGTTTCTACTTCTTGTGGGGTGGCGTAGTCCAATGCGTTGTCAAAAGAATCTCCGACCGTTCCGACACCACAGGATCATCTAGCACAGCCACGGGATCACCGTAGGCAACCCCAGTGGACGAAAACAGTGCGCAGCTCGCGCGGGAGTACGCCGATAAAAAAGTACATGTGCTACCCCATGCGGAGGTAGCACATGTACTGCAAAACTTACGTTCGTGTAACAGGAGCGCTACTGATAACGCTGATATTCCTTCACTGCGCGATCCAGGGCATCCAAGGCCTTGCCATATTCTTCAAACGACTTACCCTTCGCCGCATCCAAATCAGCCAAAGCCTTGTTGACTGCATCCAAAGCCTTCGCGGCATCGCCCGTAGCGACCGGCAAGCCACCTACGTTCTTCACACCCGCGGCGTCATCACCCTTAGAGGCGCCTGCAGGCTTCTCGTCTGCCTTAATCGCATCCGAAACCTTGGCGACTTCTTCAGCTCCACCCGTAGCGACGGCCTCATCAAGATCCGATGTTTCACGCGGGTCGATACCGACCTGCGCCAAGGCCTCAGCGATGGTGGGAGCGTAACCCACCTTGCCGTTGTAAGACACCAATACACGGAGCAACTTCGGGAAAGCCGAATTCTGGTCCTTACGCTCCGAGTACAAAGGCTCCACGTACAGGATCTCGCCGCCACCCACAGGCAAGGTCAGCAAATTGCCATTCTTCAACGTCACCGAGTTCTCCCACAAGGAGCGGTCACGCGCAATCTGGTCCGAAGACATCATGGTGTCCTGCGCCTGGGCGGGTCCGGGTGTGGTGCTCTTAGTGCTCAACACCCGCATGGTGATGTGACCATAGTTATCCGGGTCGCTCGACACCGACATGTGCGCGGCCAAGAACTCACGACTCAACCCACGCAGAGGGGAAATCACCTGGTAGCTGGGCTTACCCGTCTTGGGATCCGCAGCAACAACGTAGTACGGCGGCTGGTTGGGTTTCGCGTCCGACTCATGCTCAGCATCGATCTTGGTCGTAGAGTTCGGGTCCTTGACAACCGACCAGAACGCATCCGATGTGAAGAACACCCGAGGATCATCCACGTGATACTTCGTAATCAGATCGCGCTGAACCTTGAACATGTCCTCCGGGTAGCGCAAATGATCTCGCAGTTGCTCAGGAATATCGGACTTCGGTTTGACCGTATCGGGGAACACGCCCTCCCAAGCTTTAAGAACCGGGTCCTTGTCATCGAATTCATACAGCTCAACCGTACCGTCATAGGCATCCACCGTTGCCTTCACAGAGTTACGGATGTAGCCCAAATCAGAATTCACGTTGGTCTGAAGATTACCCGTGGGGTTGAGGCTGTCCCGCGTACTTTCTTTGAGGCTCGTGCGCTGCGAATAAGGCAAGTTAGACAAGGTGGTGTAGCCGTCCACGATCCACTTGATCCGGCCATCAACCACAGCCGGGTACGTTGCCGAATCCGTCGTCAGCCAAGGGGCCACAGCCTCAACACGACTGCGGGGATCGCGGTCGAAAATGATCTTCGAGGAACCATCAATACGGTCGGAAAGGATCAGCTTCAACTCGCCATACTTCGCGGCAAACAGGGCGCGCTTGAAGATGTTGCCGATCGGCACACCACCCTTCCCCTCATAGGTGTAGTTGGAAAACTCCGTGTCGTATTCCACAGGCCCATTGGACACACCAACGATGGCGTAATCCTGCTGCGAGGGAACATCGGCGATTACTGGACCGTAGTAAATACGGGGCTGCTCGAGCTCCAGGCCCATCTCTTTAGCACCCTCGCCAACACCATTGAGGTCACTTACCTGGTAAATCGGGTATCCACCACGGGTGGAACCAGCATCCAGCACTGCTTCATCAACACGGTTGGCAGGGGCAGCAATAAAGCCGTTGCCATGGGTGTAGACGGTGTGGCGGTTGATCCAGTCCTTCTGGTTGTCACGCAGATCATTTGCGTTAATCTCGCGAGCTGCCACCACATAATCTCGCAGCTGGCCGTCCACCATGTAGCGGTCAACGTTGAGAGTCTTGGGGAAGCCGTAGAAGTTCTTCAGCTGTTGCTGCTGAGTGAAAGTCGCCGACAGGATTTCAGGATCCAACAGACGAATGTTTCCAAGGGTGGCGGCGTCACTAGCCACAGCCTCAGCGCTGGCCCCCTTGTCACCCCAATCCCGCTCATAGGTGACCTTGTCATCAGTCAGGCCGTAAGCCCACCGAGTGGCCTCAATGTTTCTACCAATGTATTCGGACTCTTTTTCTTGACGGTTCGGAGACACCTCGAATTTCTCAACCAAACCCGGCCACGCACCACCGATAACAAAAGCAGACAGCAGCATCAGTACGGTCGCGACGGCAGGAATACGGAGATCGTTCAAAACAATCGCACTAAAAAAGGCCGCTGCGACAACACACGCAATAATCGTGAGCAGCATCCTCGCCGGCAAAACCGCATTGATGTCGGTGTAGCTACCGCCGTCAAACATGCCGTTGTGAGCAGACAGCAGATTGTAGCGATCAAACCAGTAGCTGGCTGCACGCACAAGCATCCACAAACCTGCGAACGTTGCTAGCTGCACACGCGCGGCACGGGTAACGCTCATCTTGCCGCCAGCCAGCTGCTCCCCGGGGCGAATGCCACCGAGTATGTAGTGGAAGATCACGCTGATAACAACCATCACGAACAGGATCAGCGACGCCATGCTCAGCAACATTTGAATGAACGGAAGCTGGAAGGCGTAGAAGCCCATGTCCTTCGAAAATTGCGGATCAACGCGGCCGAAATCACCGCCGTGGAAATACATCAACACCCTGCGCCACTGGGTTTCCCCCATGAAGCCTACGAACACGGCGAAAACAACAACCACCGCACGCATGACCTTGCGAAGGCCCTGCGCGATGGCCTCCTGATAAATAACTAGAGGGCTCTCAGCACCACCAGTGGTGGCCCCGAAATCATCAGGGACAGTGAGCCCCTCGAGGCCGGCGTCATCCGCGGCGTCATCAGTGCGTTGTTCGCTGCCCTCCCCGCGTGCGAACCTGCCGGACAGGCCCCCTCCGAGACTGCCCAAGCCGCCCTTGCCAAAGAGGTCTTCAATTCCGACGGAATCGCCGCTATCGGCAAAGCCTCGGGACGGGCGGAAGCGAAAGGCCAAGGCCGCTGCCAGGTAAGCACCAAGCCCACCGATGAGGCCAGCCACCAAAAACAGCACGATGCGGCTGACCCACATGGTGCTAAACACCGAGGTGTAGTCGACTTCGCGGAACCATTCCCATCGGGCATAAAGATCTACGAGCGTAGGGGCAATGACTATGAGTAGCGCGACCACTGCCGCCAGGGTCGAAACTATTTTCACCCGCCTGCTCGTTTGAGCATTGGGGCGAGACAGACTGAAGGACAACTTCAGCTCCTTTTTCTTTATGTTGCTGCGCGTTGCTTAAACGGTAGGATCCACTTTAGCGATATCCGTCTCACCGCGAGCGCTCGTCGCTGTAAAGAAAATGTTGGGCGTAATTGTCGATTGTGCAGGAGTCATACATGTCGGACGAAGTCAACGAGTTTCTAGGCTCATCGCCCGAACTTTTCCAACCCGTCGAGCTGTCTGCGCAGGCACTCAACCGCGCAATGCTCGAGGCTGTTGAGTTTGTGCATGCCGAGGGGTGGGACAGCCGTCCTGTGTTGTTCGCACTGGTCCCCGCCCGCATTTTGATGCAGGCAACGGGTGAAATGTTCGGAGATGACGCGGATGTCTCCCCCCTATCGCTGATCATCCAGGAGGCCATCCCTGAGCACATTCGCCCCGGTTCCGATGAACTTGGCGATTACCTTGCGCGTATTGCCTGGCCGGAGGAAGTGGCCGGCGTGATTTTGGCGCAGGAAATCGAATTCCTTGATTCCTCTGCCGACGACAGTGATGACGCCTCGGGGTTTGCTGCTGAGCGCCGGCCTGCGCGCATCTTCTCCGGGGTGCTGCGCTCCCAGGAGCAGCTGACACTGCTACAGCTTCGCCCGACGGAGGAAGAGCTCGCAGCAGCCGGCCCCTTCGCAGAGGACAACATCGAGCTTAAAGGCGGCCCCGGGGTAGCCCCGGGTGTAATCAAGGTTTTGTCGCACACGTTGCTTGCTAGCCCGGAGGATATGTAGGTGCCCACGATGACACACTCTTGGTCGTTCAACAAAGCCCCGGCCGGCACGAAGGCCGGGCGCTTTCGCCGCGGCACGGTGATCGCGGGTGTATGCGTCTTTGTCGCGACGTCATTAGTGTCTTGTGGTTCAGACAGTGAAGCCCCTAAAGACACGACAGCGCAGTCGCCTTCGGGAAGCTCCACCAAGGTGAGCACACCATCGGACTCCTCAGAGCCGACGACCTCCTCGAAGACAACCTCCACCAGCGCATCCAGCACGTCGTCTTCATCCGCCCCCTCGGATGACAAAGCCACACCGTTAAGCCGTAAGGACGAAGACTCTACGAAGGAGCCTTCCAGTGAAGCCACCTTTGCGACGAAGGAGGTCGCGGAAGCTGCCCGCACCTACGGCTCCCTGGCTCCCGACTCGCTCTTCGAGCAGTTCACCGAATGCTCACACATCAAATTTGATGAATCCACCCAGTGCTCCGGACCAGAGGTCGGCCAATTCATGTTCTACGCCAACGAGGCCAAAGCCGCCCGGACCACCCAATACCTGACGGAGCTCAGAAGCTCGAGAGTGGTGGAGGATATGGGTGACTTTGTGGTTGGGTGGAGCACCGTCGGCACCACCGCGCTGATTACCGCGATTGATAACCGCAAGGGTTTGGTGCTGCAGCACATGATGAGCTCAGATGACGCCGACCCGAAGGAAAGGATCTTCGAACTCGGGTTGGCCAAAGCCCAGCAGCCCTAAAGCAGCTGTCTCCGCGTTAAGAGGCCTCACAAGTGGGGTAGGGTTTGCCCTCGTTATACGCCTTCAGCCCGTCAACGGCGTCTTTCAGAGTGTTGACCTTGATAATCGCCATGTCGCCCTTGTCTTTTTTGCTGGCGTGGGCAACCTCATCGCAGTTGTCGGCTGGCGCTAGGAACACTTCCGCCCCGTCCTCACTGACGGTTTTCATTTTGTGAGTGATTCCGCCGATGGGCCCGACCGAACCGTCCGCTTCAATCGTTCCGGTGCCAGCAATGTACTTACCGCCGGTGATCTCTTCGGCGGTGAGTTTGTCCACGACAGCGAGCGCGAACATCATGCCGGCGCTGGGGCCTCCGATGTTTTCAAGGTTGTAGTCGACGCTTATATTGTCCAGCGTTTTCGGGCTGAGCAGTACGCCGAGCCACGCGACGTCAGGATCCTGGGGGTTGGATTCCAGCTTGATGTTGACGTCGCGTTGCTGTCCGTCGCGCGTGAAGCCGACGTTGAGGGTGTCACCGGGCTTGTGGTCGCGGACAGCGTGGACTACTTCCACCGGGGTGCGCACGGTGTTGTTGTTTATGGAGTCGATGATGTCGCCTGCCTGCATCTCGCCTGCGGCGGGGGCGTCCTTGACGACGTCTGCGACCTCTACCTGAAGGGGATAGTTGAGGTAGTTGAGAGCTGCGAAGGTCGCCGAGTTTTCTGATTGGGCAAAGGCGTGCTGGTTAAGCTCGTTAACCTCCTGTTCGCTCATGCCTTCTGGATAGAGGTCTTTGAGCGAGATGAGGGTGTCGCCTTCCACCAGCCAACGATTGAGGGTTTGGGCTAGCGTCATGTTGCTGCGCACGGCAACAGTAGTCATGTTGAGCTGGCCTGTGGTCGGGTGGGTGGCTGCCCCGTCTACGCTGACGATTTCTTTACCTTCGAATTCACCCAGGGTGTTGAAGGTCGGGCCGGGACCTTCTGCGCCAACACCCGTAGTCAGGTCAATGCTGGTTCCGGGGATGTGCGTCATGTTTGCAAGCGCGACCAAGGCAAGTGCGGTGGTCAATGACGTCGCGATGACGACGCGGCGGGTCCTGCTGCTGCGCTGGGTCCGTGGTTGTGGTTGGGCGACTGTATTCGACACGTGAGATAGCGTACCGCCTTGATGCGCATCTGCTACACATCTCCCCAACGGTAGGGCTTCGCGATAGGGTGCTTTTGTACGCTGTTGGCGAAAGTGAGCGTGATTCATGGCGGGCCCAGCACGCTACCGGTACCGTGGAGCTATGAGTAGCTGGTTCGGTTTCGGAAATCGTGGCGGGGACGACCCCAGCGATGACAACAACGACGACAACACCAACGGCGCCAACAAGGGTAACCAGGGCGGCCAGGGTGGTGGCGAGAATCCCAACACCCCACCCAATTTCGGTTTCGGAAACTTCGACTTCTCGGGCACCCCAGAGGAGCTCATGAAGCAACTCGGAGAAATGTTTAAACAGTCCGCGGGGGGCTTCCAGGTATTCAGCTTTGGCGCTGATGGCGATGGGGACTTCCCCTTCGGTGGTGCTGGCGGCGGTGGCGGAGCAGCCCCGTCCCCTGAGCAGCGCGCGCAGGCTGCAGAAAACGCTGCGGTAGAGGCGGCGTCATCAATGGGCAAGCAACTGCTGGATAGCGGAAATGTTCGCCCCCAGGATGCTGCGGCGGTGACCGAAGCTATCCGACTGGCTGAATTATGGCTTGACGAGGCCACTGTTTTTCCTGCGAGTTCCGGCCCGGCTACTGCCTGGACTCCCCGCACATGGTTCGAAAACACCCTTCCGACGTGGAAGCGCTTCATCGGGCCGATCGCCGTGGGCATGGACGGCGCCAGCCAGGCCACTGTGCCGCCGGAACTGTCGGGCTTGTTCGGCGGTATTGGGGTGTTCCTCGCCAAGGCCGCAGGCCAGAGTGTCGGCCGCAACATGGGCCAGCAGATCACGGACCTTGCGAAGCAGACGATCGCCGGCTGTGATTTCGGGTTGCCGCTGGTGACGTCCGTCGTTGGTATTTTGCCCGCGAACCTCAACCGTTTGACTTCGCAATTGGATATGCCGGCTCAGGAGGCACTGGTGTTTGTCAGTGCTCGGGAGGCTGCCCGCCAACGTCTGTTCCAACACGTGCCGTGGCTGGTGGAGCTAGTTGTTTCGGCAGTGGAGGAATACGCTGCCGGACTGGAATACGACAACAGTACTTTTGAAGAAGCCCTGCGGGATATCGACCCTGCGTCCATGGAGGACATGGCGTCGATGCAGGACTTTGCCCGCAAGATGTCCGAGCAGGATCTTGCGCCGAAGATCATCAGCAAAAATCCGAAGGCGCTTGAGCGTCTGGAAACCATCCTCGCCCTCATTGAAGGGTGGGTCGACCATGTGGTGTACACGGCGTTGAAGGATCGCCTGCCGTCTACGGACACAATGCTGACTGCCTGGCAGGTTCGCCGCGCTACCGGTGGCTCTGCAGAAACCGTGTTTAAGAATGTGTTCAATGTGGAGATGCAGACGCCGAACATCAAGGGTGCTCACAATTTGTGGGAGCGTGTTGACGCCGCAGTGGGTCTGGATGCACGCGACGCTGTGTGGAATCATCCGGATTTCCTCCCTGTTGCCAGCGACTTGGAGTCCTCCGCTAGCTTCATCGATGGGCTGTTGAGCTCGAAAGATGAGCAAGACTTTGACCCCATTGCGGAGATTTCCGCATTGGAGGACATGCTCAAGCAGCAGGCAGAGGACAGCGAAGACGGCTCCCGCACTCAAGATGATGAGGATGACGCCGCGGGCAACGGCGATGATGACGCCGATGGGGACGCAGATTCGGCGCGCTAAAAATCTGGAGCCACGGTAGAATGCTGGACAACGCATCCGCTTCCTAGTCTGCCCCGCATCCTCGGGTGCGGGGTGGACTAGTGGCAGCGTGCGTAGGGGGTGTAAGAGGTCACGAATTTTATCTAGGGGGACAGTCGTTGTGACTATTCCAATACCGCACACAGCAGCGGGATTACACGGGGCGGGAACTGATGTGAAGCTCTCTCCTTCCGCCGCCGCGCATGTTCGCTCGCACACTAACGGGCAGTCGGGCCGGCAGGAGTTTTTCATTCAATTTGGTTCTGACGCAACCAAAACAGCCATGGTGCGCATCGGGGACAATGGCACAGTGGCGCGCAAAGTAGCTGCGGCGTTAAACGGTTTTGACAGGCCCGTTGCCATAGAGACCGCAGTCCGGCGCCTGCACCGATGCGGTTTATCAACCGCAGCAACCCACCTGCTTTTGTCCGAACTGCTGACCTACGACATTGTCCTATCCCACCACCCGGCTCCTTCCGTGGCGTTGATGGGTAATAATCGTCTAGCCTTGCAGATCCGCCAGCTGTTATCCGCGCATGGCATCTCTGTGCGCATCCCTTTAAAGAATGAATCTGCGCCGGCTTTCCTAGCGGGGACATCTGCAAGCCGCCCAATAGTGTCAACTGCGTCAATGCCGGTGCACAGGCAGGCTGAACTAGCGCGAGCGGTAAGAAACTTTGGTGGCGTCTTCATCCCCGTCCGTGTTGCCGACGGCCGAGGTGTTGTCGGGCCGATCAGCATCAATCATTTCGGCCCCTGCCCGGTATGCGTTGATATGCACCATGCTGCAGCCGATCCGCATTGTTCCCTAGCCAGCAGGCAGGCTTTCACTCCCCCAGATCCTGATGTCCTCACCATGGAGGAAGGTTTTGTTGCATCCTTTGTGGCGGCGTTACTAGCTCGCCACTATGGTGCGGCGGGGCCGCCGCCAGGCATACGGCACCACCAGCCACAGCGGCTTCCTCAGCTGCAGGCCGGCGCAATGTTCGAGCTCAGTCCTTTTCTGGTGGACATCAACACCACGGTGGTGCAGGCCCACCCTGGATGCCCGGTGTGTTGGTAGCGGGCTAGGTGAACTGGGCTAGTGTTTCCAGCACACCCTCCCCATAGGCTTCCACTTTAACCGGCCCGACCCCCGAAACCTCCAGCATGGCTTCCTTTGTTGTCGGCAGTGCCTCTGCCAAAGCCAGCAAAGTAGCGTCAGAGAACACGACGAATGCCGGAACACCCTGATCTTGGGCTGTGTCTTTTCGCCAGGCTCGTAACGCTTGGAACACCTCTTCGTCCGCACCTCCAGGATGAGTAGCGCACCTCCGCAGAACTTTTTCTGCTGGGGTTGTCAGTTCCTCGCCGCATTCGGTGCAATAGCGAATCCGCGAAGTACTGACTTTGCTTGTTCGTTGTTCCGGCGCGTCCGCGACAATCCCATCGAGGAACCGGGTGCGTTTTCGAGTGGCGCGTCCGCCTTCCTGACGGGCAGCGGACCATGACAGGTAGAGGTGTTCGCGGGCGCGGGTAATACCGACGTAGAACAGGCGACGTTCCTCTTCGATGGCATAGTCGGTTCCGCTTTTAATGGCGTGGCTGATGGGTACAGAGCCTTCGACGAGGCCAACGAGGAACACCGCATCCCATTCGAGGCCTTTGGCCGCGTGCATGGATGCCAAGGTGACGCTGTTCATCGTGGGGGGATGCTTTGCTTCAGCGCGCTGCCTGAGCTGGCTAATCAAGGTGGGCATGTCTGGTGGCGCTAGTTCCCCAATAAGCTCCTTCAGTGCTTTGAGGGACTGCCAGCGCTCCCTAGCCCTCTCACCTTGAGGCTCTTCCGGGGTAAGCCCCAGGGGGATGAATGTGCGCGAAACAACCTCGTCAACGGGGATGTCACTCACATCGACTGCCCGCGCCAGTGCACTGAGAGCTTCGCGTATTTCTGCACGCTGGTAGAAGCCTTCTCCTCCCCGCACCTGGTAGGGGATGGATTCTTCCTGGAAGATTTCTTCATATCGAGCGGATTGGGCGTTGATGCGGTACAGCACGGCAATCTCGCTGGGTTGTACGCCCTGGCTGATCAGTTTTTTAATCTTGGCTGCAACATCACGGGCCTCAGCCACTTCATCAGAGTGCGAACTGAAGGTGGGCTTGGGGCCTTGTGGACGCATGCCTTGCAGCTTCAGCATGGGGATGCGGTTGCTCACTCCGGGGTGGTGTGCACGGCTAATGACCGTATTGGCCAGGTCTGTGATGTGCGGGGTGGAACGGTAGTCGCGCTGCAGCAGCTTCACCGCAGCATGCGGGTAGCGGCGCGAGAAGTTCAGCAGGTAGTCAGGTGTGGCTCCGGTGAAGGAATAAATGGTTTGGTGTGCGTCTCCGACGACGGTGATGTCGTCGCGCTCCCCTAGCCAGCCGTCCAGGACGCGCTGCTGCAGTGGGGTGACATCCTGGTATTCGTCGACAACGAAACTACGGTATTGTTCGCGAAATTCTTCTGCGACTCCGGGTGCATTTTCCAAAGCTGCGGCAGTGTGCAGCAGCAGATCGTCGAAATCCAGCAGCATGCCTTCGTCGGTGGTTTTCATCTCTTCATAACGACGGTACGCTGCGGCGATCTTCTCCGGGTCTGCCGGTGGCCGCCGGTCACTGTGTTTCTGCACCGCTTGGACATATGTTTCAGGAGTCAGCAGCGTTGCTTTGGCCCATTCGATTTCACTGAGGACGTCGCGAACCATGTCGGTGGAGTTGTCGAGCCCGACGCTGCGCACCGCGCGGCCGACTAGGGGGAATTTATTGTCGATAAGTTTCCACTGGACGTTTCCCGCAATGCTGGGCCAGAAATAAGACAGTTGCCTGCGTGCGGCGGCGTGGAAGGTACGCGCTTGGACGCCGCCGATGCCCATGTGGTTGAGCCTCTCCCGCATTTCACCGGCTGCACGTGCCGTGAAGGTGACGGCGAGGATGCGCTGGGGCGCTACGAATCCTTGATCGATGAGGTTGGCGATGCGGTAGGTGATCGTCCGGGTTTTTCCGGTCCCTGCGCCCGCGATGATGCAGACAGGGCCGCGAGGTGCTGTGGCGGCTGCGCGTTGGTCGTCGTCAAGGTCGTCTAGGTTGATCATGTATCCACTCGTTGATCATGCGTCGTGCAATTGATGCTGGGTTAGGCAATTGTTCTTTGCCCAGCGCTTCGATATCGTGTCGGGTCATCCAACGGATTTCTACCAATTCCCCGTCGGGTTCCCCCACCACTACCCCATCACTGTCCGCAAAAAAGCCGAGCATGAGGGTGTTGTTGCGCCAAGGCTGGCTACCCCAGTACTGCACATTATGGCAGCGCAGTCCGGTTTCTTCCATAAGCTCACGTGCAACGGTGTCTTCAATGGTTTCCTCCACGGAGACATAGCCCGCGATGAGGGAGAAGAAACCTGGCCTTTGGGCGTTGCGTGCCATAAGGAGCGTGTCTTTGTTGCGGACTGCGACGATGATGGCGGGGTCAATCCTTGGGTAGGTTTCCTGCGGGTCGGCATCCATGGGTGCTCCTTTAGGAGTCGAGCGAGCGGCGTACGTACAGCAGTCGGTCGCCGCTTTCCACGGTGGCCGCCTCGGGGGTGCCGATGCGGTGCAGTATCCCACCTCGGACGAGCCCCAAAATAATGTCGGGCAACTCGCGCGGATTAATTCCGACTTCCATATCGCTGGCTCGGCGTTCGACGATGCTCAGCCCATCTTCGGGGCTCAGCAAATCCTCCATCATCTCGACAACAGAGGGGGTCACGGTTGCCAAGCCGAGCATCCGGCCTGCGGTTTCTGAACTGATGACTACCTGGTCGGCGCCGGATTGTTCCAGCAGGTGTACGTTTTCGCTTTCTCGAACGCTGGCGACCACCGTGGCATGGGGAGCGATTTCGCGCACTGTCAGGGTGACCAACACTGCGGTGTCATCAAGGTTGGGTGCGACCACAACGGCGCGTGCGCGTGGAACGCCCGCAAGTTTCAGCACATCTGTCTTCGTGGCAGAACCTTTGACCGTGACAAGACCATGATTGTTTGCTGCTTCGAGTGCTTGTTCGCTGGTATCGACGACAACGATGTGCCGGGGATCGGCGCCGTCAGCCAGCATCGCTGACACGGCGCTGCGGCCTTTAGTTCCGTAGCCAATGACCACTGTGTGATCGCGCATGCTTCTCCTCCAGCGTTGGATTTGTAGGGTCCGTCGGGTTTCTTCTGTGAGTACCGCCAGCGTGGTGCCGACGAGCAAAACAAGGAAGGCCATACGAATCGGCGTAATCACCAAGGTGTTGATGAGGCGGGCGCTTTGGGTGACGGGAACGATATCGCCGTAGCCTGTGGTTGATAGCGTCACTGCCGAGTAGTACAGAGCATCGATGGCGGTGAGTTTTTCACCGTATCCGTCCTGGTCGGCGTAGACAAGGATTGCGACGAACACCAGCAGGATCAGCGCATAGACCACGCGTCGTGTAATCAGCGCCCTGGGGCTTGCAGAGTCATCTCTAGGAATATTGATGACGTTGAGAAGCGCGTGGTCGGGCATTGTTTCAAGCTGCTGGTCCTCCCGCAGCCAACCGGCACTGCGTTGGGAGGAGCGCCGCCGTGGGCGGTGGTAGTAACGGCGACGTCGTTCGTGGTGGGGATTCATCAGGTTGCCCTCTTATGCCTCAAGCATCGCTGCCAGTGCCTCGGCGTCTGGAAGCTCGTTCGGGGTGAAAGTTTCATCCCAAGCAATGTAGTGGAATGCGGCCCGAATCCCCAAAGGGGACACCGGCTGTCCGCTGCGTTCGCTCAGTAGTTGCGCCCATGCTTGGCGGTAGACCGCGAGCTGGATGATGGCCGCTTCCATTTCTTTTGTGCTGCGGGCGCGGGGCGGTTTTCCGGTTTTCCAGTCGAGAACGAGCCAGCCGTCTTCGTCTTTGAAGATGGCGTCGATGCGCCCGCGCACCAGGTGCGTGCCGATTTTCACTTCGAAGGGGTGCTCGACATACATGGGTGTGCGCGCTGCCCACTTGCTTGCGAGGAATTTGTCTTTGAGTTCCTGAAGGTTGTCTGCGTGGGGGTCCTCGTAAAGTTCGCCCATGCCGGGAAGGTCGTCTTCGTCGATCAGTCCGGAGCCACCGAAGCGGTCTTCGAGCCATTGGTGCAGTGCTGTGCCACGTTTTGCGTAGCTGTTGGGTTTGAATGGCACGGGTCGGCGTAGGCGGCGGGCGAAGCGCTCGGGGTCGTCTTTGAGGCTCACCATGTCGGATGCGGTCAGCCTGGTTCCGATGTCTACGTGGGTTACTGGTTGGTTCAGGCGGGTGTGTTCGTCGATGAGCGCGGTGGCTTCTTGTTCCCACAGCTGATCGAGTTCGGCTTCGGCTGTGGCCTCTGGGAGGTTGTCCAGTGCTTCGACGACTAGTCCTGCGCCGTGCTCGACGTGTTCGCGTCGCTGCCCTAGGTAGTCCCTGGGGTAGCTGCCGATGGATTCGTCGAGGTCTTCAAGAGGGCGACTGGGAATAATGACGTCGCGTTGGGCTAGGCGCCGCTGGACGGCGATGGGGATGAGCTTGGGGTTGAGCGCTGCTTCTTCCGGTGTGTCATCCTCTCCGAGGATGGACAGTGCGTCGCGCAGCCCCATGGGGAGCTTGGGTTTGTCGGGTACTGTCCATTGTTCGTCTTCGGCGGGGTTGAGCTTGGCTAGTCGCGCGACCAGGTCGATGGGGGCGCCCATCTGCCAGTTTCCGCTGATGGTTAGGCTGTCGGCGGCACGGGTGAGGGCCACGTAAAACAGCCTGCGGTCGGCTTCGCGCAACTCGGCGTGGTAGTCCTTTTTGTGTTGTTCGATAGCGGCGGACAGTTCGTTGAGGGTGGTGACGTCGCTGAGGTCAAGCTCGGGAATGCCGGTGCCTGGTGTGTCGCCGGGTTCTTCGCAGTCGCCACGAAGTGATACGGGAAGTTGGTCCACAGAGGTGGTCCAGTTGGAATGTTTAGCGCCGGGGCGGGATCCGTCAGCGAAGTAGGTGGAGTTGTCGGCGTGCAGCACAGCGACGTGGTCCCATTCCAAGCCTTTTGACTTGTGCACGGTGAGTATCTGCACGCGGTCTGCACGCACTTGGACCTCGCCTGGTGCCAGGCCGTCTTCGTGCTCGGTGGCCAGTTGAACGTAGTCCAGGAAGGACTCAAGGCTAGCCCCGGGTATGCGCGAGAAGTCGGCGACCACGGTGGCAAAGGCATCCAGGTGCGCGGTGCCAGCGGCGCCATCTTCATGTGGGTTTGCCCGCGACAATACTTCCGTGCGGATTCCCATCACTCGCTCGATATCGTTGAAAATGTCGGGCAGTGACTGGCTGAGGGTGTGGGTGCGCATGTAGCGTAGTGCGGCCGCAAGGTCTTGGAGCCTCGCGTAGCCTTCCACCGAGAATCGTTCCGGCTCGCCAAGGTCTGCCACAGCATCGGCTAGCCCAACCCTGGCCTCGGGTTCTTGGGACACTGCCCCATCGATCTGCTCGCGTAAGTGGCTGACGATACGTCCTGCGGCGTCGAGGTCGGGAGCCTGCGCCTTGCCCGCGGCGTCATCATCTGCGGAGACTCGAGCGCTCAAGTTTTTCGCCCGGGCCGCCAATGCCTGCAAATCAGCGAGGGACAATCCTACGGACGGTCCGCATACAACCCTCAGTGCAGCCTCGGTGTCTTCGGGTCGGATGAGCATGGTGGCCACCGCCAGCATGTCTGCAACTTCCGGGATTTTAAGCAAACCGGCGTCACCGACGATTTCGACGGGTACTCCACGAGCGCGCAACGCGTCGGCCACGCTGCGCATATGGGCGCGCTTGCGGACCAACACGGCACCCGTAAAACCACCGGCGCCAACACCATCCGCGTAGCGCTGCGCCATGTGGTCGGCCACCCACTGCACTTCTTCTTCTGGGGTGGCGAACCAGCGTAGATCCGTGTGGCCCGGCGCGCTGCCGGGGCGGGCTTGGAGGGGTTGTACGGGGCGGGGTGCGCCGGTGCCGAAGACTGCGTCGGCGACGATGTTGGCCCAGTCGAGTACTGCTGGTGGGTTGCGCCAGGAGGTGGTGAGTTCTTTTTTGGGCGCTGGTGTGCCGGCGGTTATGTCTGGGAAGTCCCTGGTAAATCGGGGGAGGTTGGCGGCGGTGGCGCCGCGCCAACCGTAGATGGCCTGCATGGGGTCGCCTACGGCTGTGACGCTCAGTTCGGGGTCGACGCCGCCGAAGAGACTACGCAAGAGCAGCCTTTGGGAGTGGCTGGTGTCTTGGTATTCGTCCAGCATGACCACGCGGTAGCGTTCGCGTTGGCTGGCCCCCACGCGCGGGTGAGACATGACTAGGCGGGCCGCCATGGACATTTGTTCGCCGAAGGTCACCACTGCACGGCGTTTCAGTTCTGCGCGGAATTCTTCGACGATGGGTAGCAGCGCGTTGCGGTCGAGCTGCCGGTCCCGTACTTTCAGCAGGGCTTGGTTTGGTTTTCCGGGTGTGGGCCCGTCGGGGTCTTTGTTGGGGAGGGTGTCGACCATCTCCACCAGGAGGCGGGATTCGTCGATGACCTCTTGCGAGCTGACGACGTGGTTGTCCATTTCGCTGGCTAGACGCAGCACTCGGTTGACCAGCGATCCGGGCAGGACGGTGGTGTCGAGTGTGCCTTGGTATTGGCGCACTACTTCCAGGGCGATGTGGTAGGTCTCGGCTTGGGTGATGGTTCGAGCGCCGGGTTCTACGGGCAACAGCAGGCCGTATTCCTGGATGAGTGTTGCTGCGTAGGAATCATAGGTGGCGACGGTTGGGGTGATGGCTTTGAGGCTTTCGCGGATGGAGCCGTCGGGATCAATCTCCGCCAATTGTGGTACCCGTGCCAGGGCTTGGAGGCGCAGCCTGATTCGTTGGGATAACTGCTGGGCTGCCTTTTTGGTGAAGGTCAGGCCCAGCACTTGTTCCGGCGCGCAATAGCCGTTGGCGACTAGCCAGACGACGCGGGCGGCCATCGTTTCGGTTTTCCCAGCGCCTGCGCCAGCGACGACAAGCATGGGGCCGGGTGGCGCGCCAATAATCGCCGCTTGTTGGGGTGTGGGAGGATGCTCTTGACCCAACCACTGGGACAGAGTGACCGGATCGACCTGTGGCTTAGTGGACATCGGTGACCGCCTTTCCTTCCGGGTTGACTGGGCACATCACTTTCGCCGCACAGGTGTCGCACAGGCTTTGGTCGATTGCGAACGCTTCCACGTCTGGCCCCAGTAAGCTTTCCGCGACGTCATCGAATACGAGCCTGAGCCCGCGCCGCATGGACTCGTCTAGTGGGGGTTGTTCGCGCACCGCAGCTTGTTTGTTCTCGACCACGGGGTACACCAGCTGGGCTTCGGCAATGTCTTCGCCGAGTTGTTCGCGCACCGCCATTTGATAGGCCATCAGCTGCGGGTTTTGTGCGGCGTCGACTTTGTTGGCTGCGGTGTTGGATGTTTTCAAGTCCGCGATCACCAGACGTCGTGGCTGCTCACGGGTGGCATCGATTCGGTCTACACGGCCTTTAATAATGACGTCGCGTTCGGCTACGCGCCCCACAACGTGACGCACCGGCAGCTCTGTAGCGACCAGGTCCAGGTTGGTTGACCTGGACACGGTCCACTGTTGCGTGCGCTCGACAGCTGCCCGCCATTGTGCGCGCACCCTGTTGGCCTGCGCTGACACAGTGGGGGTGATCGCGTCGATTGCTTCCACCACCATCTCACGCGCCTCAGCAAGGCCAGCGGCAACATCCACCGGCTGGGCTGAGGCATCCGGAGCTGCTTCTTGTTCGGCGCGCACTGCCTCAAAGGCAGCAACGGCCTCTGAAAAAGCGTGCAAAATGATGCCTCGCTGCTGGTAGAACCCTGGCTCATCATCCGGGTCCCAGCGGGACACAACACTGCGTAAAGGACAACCCAAAGCCTGTTCGAAACGCGAAGGATTAACCATCACCGGCCTGCCCGGCGCCTCCAACTGCGACTGCGACGAAGGGCCATGCACACCCCACCATTGGCCCGGATGGGCACCATACACACCCGCCGTAGCCAACCGCGCCAACTGGCGGGCAGCCTGGCGACGCAAACCCATCGGCGTGGACTGATCACACACCGCGCGCCGCAACTCTGCCACAAAACCAGGCACCGACAGCACCCTCAAACCACCCACAGCCTGCGCTTGCGCATCCCCATCCCGCATACTCACCCGCACAGGCGTGACGCCCCACGCCGACGCGACGTCATCAACAAAACGGGAAGGCTCGGCAGCCTCCGCAGCATCCGGAGCGTCCACGCACGTCAACCAGACACGATCCACCGCCCGAGACAATGCCACCCCCAGCAACCGACGCTCGGAGACTAAACGCTCGGCAGCACGAGAAATAAACGTGTCCGGCTCGATGCCCTCGTCCAGCAAATCGACCAAACGCTCCTGCAAAAACAACGTTCCGGCCTCTGCCGCCGCAGGCCACGACCCCTCCTGCACACCAGCGACGACCACCGCGCCCCACTCGCGCCCCGCGCACGCATGCGCCGTCAACACGCTCACCGCCTGCGGAACCTGGCCGCGGCGATCACGCATACCCGTCGGCAACTGCTGCTCCATAATATGATGCACAAAACTATCTATGGATGCGGACGGGCGACGCTCCACCCAGTCACCAGCAGCATCAAACAACGCCAACATCGCATCCAAATCACGATCCGCCTGCGACCCCGCAGCACCACCACGCAACGACACCGCCGCCAAATGATCAGACAAACCCGTCGTGCGCCACACCTCCCACAACACCATCTCCACAGACTCCCCCCGCTGCACAGCCTCACGCCCAGCGGAGACCACATCAACAATGCGCTGCAGCACAGCAAGCTCACGCTCGCTCAACACATCACGCAACGCATCTAACCCCAACACTGCATCCTGACCACAATTGAGCAAGTCAGCCAAACAATCCACAGCACGACGGCCAATGCCCTGACCCGCCGCACGAGCCCGCATCAACTCCGCCTTACGCACACCACGCAACACACGACGCAACACCACCGGATCCGCACCACCCACCGGACCACTAGCCAACTGCACAACCTCCGAACGACTCAAAGGCTCCAACACGGCAGCACCCTGCCCACCCAATGGGACCACCGCACCAGCCCGCGCAGCACGCACAGCCAACAACACAGCCTGCACAATATGCTCCTCCGACAACACCACCGCCGTCGGATCCAAAGACACCGGAACTCCCGCCCCCAACAACACGCGACGCATCGGCTCAACCTCCCCGGCGCCACGCACAATCACCGCAATGTCCTCCCACGGCCTACCCCCCAACAAATGCTCGCGCCGCACCACATCAGCAACCGCCGAAGACTGAGCCGCAACGGAATCCGCCACAACAATCTCCCGCGACGTCATCACCCTCAACGACGCATCAAGACGGCACTCATGAGCAACAGGATGATGCAACAAAAAATCCTCCGAAGCACCACGGAAACCAAACACCGCCTGCTCCGGATCCCCCGCAATAACAGCACAATCAGCCGAATCCACAAACAATGCACACAACCGGGCAGTCTGCGGATCCACATTCTGCGCATCATCCAACACAAACAGCCTCGACTGGGCACGCAACTGATCCAACAAACCCGGATCCGCATTCAACGCCTGCAACGCAGCCGTCACCAACTCCGAAGCATTCAAACGACGAGCACCCGACAACTCCATCGTGCGCTCATACTCCTCCAAAAACAGCCCCGCAGCAGACCACAACTCGATCCCCCACCGCTGGCCTAACGCCTTCAGCTCCTCCGGACCAACCCCGCGCTCCACCGCACGCAACAAAAAATCACGCAACGCACGCGCAAAACCCACAAGCTCCAACGCCGGGCGCTGCTCCTCCGGCCAATACGCACCCCCCTGCTCATGATGCCCCAACAGCAACTCGCGAATAACCGCATCCTGCTCCGCACCCGTAATCAAACGCGGCAACATCCCCCCATCACTACCATCCGCATGCGCAGCACTCACCGCCGCAGCACGCACGATAGAAAAAGCAAAAGAGTGCACCGACTGCACCCCCACAGCTACCTGTACATCCGCCCCAACCCCAGAAGCTATACGCGCACCCACAGCTGCCTGAGCACGCGCCGCGGCCTCCTTCGACGGCGTCAAAAAACATACCTCGTCAGCGCGAACACCCCGCCGCAAGGACTCCGCCACGCACTCAACCAACACGGTGCTAACACCCGACCCCGCAGGGCCCGTCAGCCGCCACGAACCACCAGCATCCAGGATCTCACCCGCACGCTGCGCACTGCCCTCAAAACCCCCAGCAGCAGCGTCACAGCGCTTGTCATCAGCACTAAAACGAAGACGAACCTCCGGAGAAACCGGAGGATTAAAACTACGCTGCGGGCGAGAAAGCATAGCCCCCATTGTTCCACCTAGGACGCGTCAAGGCCATCAACCATTAACGACAAATCCTCCACAGCACGAACAAAAGCATCCTCCACCGCAGCCGAAGGATCAGCACCACCCGCCACCGACAACGCATACACCCCTATGCGCTGCAGCAACGCACGCGACAACAATGCGTAAAACGCGGCGTCATCAACCAAAGAAAAACGCTCCAACACACCCACCACGTCCCCTTCCGGGGTATCGGGATCCGCCGAAGCAACCAACAAATCAGCAACCACCACAGCAGCCGAATACCCCGCCGGGCGCAGCGCACACACCGCATCCGTCACCAACGCGCCAGCAATACCCGCAACAGCACCACCCCTACGCTCAGAGGGCGAAAACAGCACGCAACGACTCAGATCCACATGGGCCACCACCTGCGGTGCATCCCCCTGTCCCCCACCATCATCACAACGCTGAACCAACGCGCACGCACCATCACAGGCCCGCAACAACGCCTCCGACGCCCACGAAGCATCCGCATCCGACGCACCCCCCGGCAAAAACTCCTCAACAGCCTGCACAACACCCCCATCACGCAGCACAGACACATCGCCCCACGCTAACTGCTCAGCACACCCCACCCTGCCCGGAACACCCGGCGGAACCTCCACTAGCGAACGCTCCAGACAATCCGCCATCAAACGCTCCCACTGAAAAGCAACAAACAACAGCTGATCCGGACGGGCCTCCCAACACGCATCCACCCACGGACCAGCAAACGTCGCTTTGCACCCAGACACGACAAAGCGACCATCAGCCGAACGAACCGGACGCGCAACCTCAAAACCACACGACGACGGCAACTCGGCGATAGCCTCACGCGTCCGCGCAGACCACGCAGCACAAGAAGCATCCGCCACCGGAGCAATCACCACATCCCCCATCAACCAACCCCCGTCCCACGGAGCACCCAACTGGGTCGACGCACCATGAAACTGACCATGGGGCTGAAAAGCCCCACCAATGACCTGGAAAGGCTGCTGATCACTCGACCGACTCATGCCTTACACTTTAGGGCCACTTTAAGGGAATGGCCACGCATTCGGCCGGCACACAAAGTCATTATCCGGATAGGACTCAGAAGGACTGATCTTCCGCAGCTCAGCATTATTCAAACTCAGCGTCTGCTGCATCATGATCGGCGCCAAAGCCCCCTGAGCACCACAAGGCTCATGATTGGCATAGCCAATACCGTGCCCAACCTCGTGATTCATCAAATACTGGCGGTACGCGCCCAAATCACCCTGGAACGTCGTCGCACCACGAATCCACCGCGCCTCGTTAATGATCACCCGGTTACCGATTGGAGTGAAACAGCTGGTCTCCATCTCCAAATCATTACCGCAATGCTCATGGGTAGTTTCCGTCGACGCCAACTGAATACGCAGATCAGGCTGCTCACCCTGACCATTAAAATTTGCCCCGTTAGGGTCCAGGCCATCGCCAGAGACATGCTGGAAAGCGAAACGCTTATCCGCCGTCCACCCCTTCGGATTAGACAACGTCGCGTCAATCATCGCAGCCAGGGCGTCCTCGCCCCCATACGAAGAGGCATCCAAACCATCCTCAACCTCGATGACATAGCGGAAGGTTTGCTCCTGCCCCTGCCCAACAACATCGCCAGGAGCACCCACAACATGGAAGCTCCCCTCACCCTGCTGCGCATAAGGAGCACCCGCCGGCAGCTCACCGGCCGGAAAAACCACATCACGGGCACCCCCACGCGAAGGATCAGGGCTCTGACCCCAACCACGCCCCGAACCAGACACAGCGCCGGGCTGCGCCACAGAATCCGACGCGGCGTCATCACCCGAAACCACATCCACCACGACCCACACCGTCAGGACAATCAACACAGGGATCGCGTACGCACGCCACCCAAACTCCCGCGCAAAACGCACAAAAAAAGAGTCTTGGCGCGAATCCCGGCGGTGGCGAACTGGATCAGTCATAAGGGCAAAATTATAACGTCAGGCGACTACACCGAAAAACCAACAGGACGGCTGGAATCCGTGCCGATCTCCACAAAGCTAATATCCGCGACGCGAACCACATACACGCGTCCTAGGGAATCCTCCAGATTCAGCAGCTGCTCGCTACCTTCCAAAGCGCCCCGAATCTGGCCGACCACAGCATCACGATCCCCCGACAAACTCACAGTGAGCTCACGAGGGCTGTCTTTAAAACCAATCTTGATATCCACGCTTTGAAACATACACGGATTCGGCGCACTACTATGTAAAGAGTGCCTAGGTCTCAACGCTCACCCCAGCCAAAACACACCCCTGCGCCCACATTCGCCGAACTCGGCGTGGCAGTGGAAATCGTCGAGGCCCTCGCGCAACGCGGCATCCACCACACCTTCGCCATCCAAGAACTCACCCTGCCCATCGCCCTCGACGGACACGACCTCATCGGCCAAGCGCGCACCGGCATGGGCAAAACCCTCGGCTTTGGTGTCCCCCTGCTAGACCGCGTCTTCGACGACGCGTCAATTGAAGAACTCGACGGCACCCCCCGAGCACTCGTCGTCGTCCCCACGCGCGAACTAGCCGTACAGGTCAGCGACGACCTCACCCAAGCAGCAAGCAACCTACCCGTCCGAGTCCTCACCATCTACGGCGGACGCCCCTACGAAGAACAAATCGACGCCCTGAAACAAGGTGCGGACGTCGTCGTGGGCACCCCGGGGCGACTCATCGACCTGTACCAACGCGGCAACCTCGCGCTGGATAACGTGGCCATACTCGTCCTCGACGAAGCCGACGAAATGCTCGACCTGGGATTCCTTCCCGACATCGAAAAACTCATGCGGGCACTCACCCACAAGCATCAAACCATGCTGTTTTCCGCCACCATGCCGGGGCCCATCCTCAGCCTCGCCCGCAGCTTCCTCAACAAACCCATCCACATCCGCGCCGAACAAGCCGAAGCATCAGCAACCCACACCACAACCACACAGATCGTGTTCCAGGCCCACCGGATGGACAAACCAGCGATCATCGCCCAAGCTCTCCAAGCCCCAGGCCGCGGCCGCACAATCGTATTCACCCGCACCAAGCGAGGGGCATCCACATTGGCAAGCGACCTTGCCGAATTGGGCTTCACCGTTGGCGCCGTGCACGGCGATCTGCCCCAGCACGCACGAGAAAAGGCACTCGCAGCGTTCCGCCGCTCGCCGGAAGAGCCAGGCAGCATCGACGTGTTGGTCGCCACCGATGTCGCGGCACGTGGCATCGACGTCGACGACGTCACGCATGTAATCAACTACCAAACCCCCGACGATCCCATGACCTACGTCCACCGCATCGGGCGCACCGGACGCGCAGGGCACTCAGGCGTAGCCATCACTCTGGTAGCCCTGGAAGAGCTCGACAGGTGGTCAGCCATTAACACTGAACTCAACCTCGACAAAGAACAATTACCCGAATGGTTTAGCACCTCGCCCGAACTGCACCAAGCACTCGGTCTATCCGGCAAAGTTAACCCCCGAGTTGGGGCGCCGCGCCCCGTATACGGCATGGGCCCATCCTCACGTGAGCGCGCCCCACGCAGCAGCCACCCACGCAGTCGGAAGAATCGGCGCGCATGAAACCACTCCGATCTACCCGCAACGACTGGATCGCTGTCGCGGCCCTGAGCACCATCACCGCACTAGCCGTCACCACAGTCTGGGCTACCTCTGAGCACCGCTCAAGCAGCCTCGACACAAGCCTCAGCGCCGAACAACCCGCAGAGATCAAGGCCCCCATACCGCAGCTGCCCGACACACTCAGTGAACGCTACGAACTCTCCGACAACGCCATCGCAGCAGCCTACAAACCAACCATCATTGATGGGGTGCTGCTGACCTCAACCAACGATGATTCTTCCTCCGAAGTCACCGCCTTCAATCCGGACAACGCCGAACAACTGTGGACCTACACACGCGCCCTACCCCTGTGCTCCCTGTCCACCGCGTTTCAAAACGCCTACCCCACCTACCTCAGCAACAGTGGGTGCGGGGACACAGTGGGAATCCGCGCACGCAGTGGAACCTACGCCGCCACCCGCAGTGCTCTAGCGTCCCGCGACGTCATACCTATTTCCTCCAACAGCGCGGTGGGTACCGTATCTACCCAACGGGTGGAACTATGGCGCAGCGACCTTGTACGAACCGTCGAATACGGCCAGGTAGACGCCCCAGCAGAACCGAACTTACAGCCACACCCGGGGTGCACCATTGATTCCGCTCTCACGCGCACAGACCTACTAGCCGTGGTGGAACGCTGCGACGGCCGGACTCAACTAACGTTCCAAAAGTCAGTACCCGAAGAATTCCGAACCCCCGAGCTCAACGAGGACGCTACGGTTGAGCTGCCGGAAGGCTCGCACCTGGTGGCTGTTGCACAGCACGGCGCCGCGATATGGTCCCCAAAGGACCACAGCGTGCACGCTTACGACGACAGCGGAGCACTGCTAAGTAGCATCCCCGTGGCCGAAAAGTCCCCCTCCAGCGCAGCAGGCAAAGACCTACCCTTCGCGCCGATGGTCGCCGACTTGCCCTACCACATCGCCTGGTTTGATGGCAGCGCGCTGCACTTGTTAAAACCCGAGGACTTGTCCCTGGAGCACACGTTTGACGACGCCATCGGCACCCCAGTAGCCATAGGTGAGGACGTCGCGTATCCCACTGCCTCAGGTATCCGCATTGTTGACTGGCGCAGCGGCGAAACAAAACAAAACATTGAGGTTGATAGAAAAGGCTATGCGGGCCCTGTGGGACTAGGCCTGGCCGCTAGCACCTTGATCGAAAAACGTGGCGATGTGGTAGTCGGATTATCCGGATAATCCAGCGGGTGTAGCAGTACTAGCCTAGCCGTACATCCGGGCTGCCCAGGCCACCGATTCCTTAGCAAATAGCTTGCTCAGGCAGTACAGTGCGACAGCACCTACGATGATCGCCAACCAGGGCATGCCACCCTTCCACATGTAGATGGTGATCATCACGAGCAGCAGCTGCATCATGAGCACGGGACCGCGCCCCCAACGATTACCCCGTCGCAGGTAGACACCTGCGACGCCCACGGCTCCGAATACACAGAGCAAAAACACTGCGGTGCCGTAACCGATCATGCTGCCGCGGCTGGGGTCGGACACCAAAAGGCTGCCATCTGTGCCCGCCAAGGCTTGATGCACGGCAGCCGCTATGGCGAGGACACCGCCAATGATTCCCTCGATGATCGCGACGACGCCCGCATGCATCAGTGCGCGGGGCACTTCGTTGGGCGAAGGGTTGGTGGTGTCGTTGGTGTTCTGTGCCGGGGTGGGGTGTTGGGGTAAGCTCACGAGTAAAGAAGTCTATCTTCTATCGCCATGATCTGCTGTGTGAGCCCACTGGAGACAGCCTCACATTCTGAACTACCCCCGCCCTGTTCAGTTTGACTCAATCATGACATAGGCTCTCACTATCATTCGCGCCAAAAATACTGGACGCCGGGGCGCATTTCCGCCGTTTAGGGCATACTTACAGCGCTAGGGAAGGGGGCAAGACCCACATCGGAAAACATAAGAATTTGTGAAGAAATGGGAAAAAATCCATTTTCGTTACCCCCGCTAGGCACATCAGGACACTCCCCTAAGGGTGATTTAGCTCTCTTTTTTAACGAGACCCTAGCGGAAGCGTTAAAAAAATGTAATGCTAAGTCCCGTAATCACGAACAGGACGCACCCTGCGTGCCACATGCGAAAACATTCTTCGCATCTAGGTAGTGGCCCCAGCCAGAGATCAAGCCGCAGCAGCAATGGTGCGCTGGTAGCACAACACTACAGCGCCGCCTTCCCGCAGCGCTCTTAGTAAGGCCCGTCCCCGTGCCGCGTGTATAGAAACCTTTAGAAGGAGATTGTTATGGATTGGCGCCACCAGGCCGTATGCCGCGATGAAGACCCGGAGCTCTTCTTCCCCGTTGGCAACTCCGGGCCCGCCCTGTCACAGATCGCCAGCGCGAAGCTCGTATGCAACCGTTGCCCAGTGACCACCCAGTGCCTCAACTGGGCACTGGAAACCGGCCAGGATTCCGGCGTCTGGGGCGGTATGAGCGAAGACGAACGCCGCGCCCTCAAACGCCGCAAGAACCGCGGCCGCGGCCGCGCACGCGTCACTATCTAACACCCCTTCCAGTTCCCGGGGCAGGATAATTTCCAATACTAGGGTTCCGCCTACTAGAGTGGTGCCAAGTAAAAGCCTCTACCTATTTTTATAAGGAGTCAGCCATGAGCAAGCGTGGCCGCAAGCGCAAGGACCGCCGCAAGGGCAAAGCAAACCACGGCAAGCGTCCCAATTCCTAACACGCACAGCCTGTAAGAAGCGGGGCGGAAACCACAGTGATGGTTTCCGCCCCGCTTCTTTTATGCCCGCATGAGCACCCCGTGAGCACCCCGTGAGCAGTGCGGTTTTCTAGCGATCCCTAGCTGTCAGACTCGATGGCGATCGTTTGAATAGTGATGCTGATGCGCTCCCTCAACACCGTCGGCGCCTGAGCACAGCAGCAGCTGCGCACCAGCTGACGAACGTCGGTTTCGATCCTCAAACGCTCCACGCACGCCGGGCAGCGCTGAATATCGGCAAGTAGCTGCTCCCTGCGCTCAGGGTCGCATTCCCTGTCCAAAAGCTCCCTGAGCCGCTCATAGATCGTGTCGCAATTGCAGCTCATGATCAGTTCTCCTCACCTACTGTGCTTGCTGTTTGAGTACGTTTCTCGGATGCGGCAATACCGATGCCTCTTTCTCGTGCTACGTCTTTCAACGCCTCACGCAGCTTTTTTCTTCCACGGTGCAGCCGAGACATCACCGTGCCGAGGGGCACACCCATGATTTCGGCGATTTCTTTATAGGCCAAGCCTTCAACATCCGCGTAGTAGACAACCATGCGGTAATCTTCGCTCAACGCATTGAGCGCCTCGGAGATTTCGCTGGTAGGCAGCTTTTTCAGCGCCTCAACCTCGGCGGATTCCAGCCCTTGGGATTCATGGGATGCCGACGACAGCAACTGGTAGTCGGTGATTTCCTCGGCACTGGTTTGGGTGGGTCGGCGCTGCGCTTTGCGGTAGTTGGTGATGTACAGGTTGGTCATGATCCGGTACATCCACGCCTTGAGGTTGGTGCCTTGGGTAAAGCTGTCGAAGGCTTGGAATGCTTTGATGTAGGTTTCCTGCACAAGGTCCTCGGCGTCTGCGGGGTTGCGGGTAAGCCGCAGTGCACCGCCGTAGAGCTGGTCGAGCAGAGGGAGTGCTTGTTGTTCGAAGGGGGTTTGTCCCATGTGGCTATTGTAGCCTGAGGGTTTAGGGTGGTTTTATGACTAAGAAACGTTCCAAGAAGTCATCTGGGTCGCGTGCTGGTGGTACTGCGGCTTTGCGTGTGCTTCATGACGCCGCGGTCGACTTTGAGGTCCACGAATTCGACGCGGGTAAAGATCACTTTGGTGCGCATGCTGCGGAAGCTTTGGGCGAGTTACAGGTGGATCCGGGCCAAGTCTTCAAAACGCTGGTGGTGGATTTAACCGCTGGGCGGGGTCCGAAACGTTCACTGGGGGTGGCGTGCGTACCGGTGGAGTGCACGTTGAGCTTGAAGAAGGCTGCGGCGGCTTTTCAGGTGCCCAAGGTGTCGATGGCTGACCCCAAGGATGCCTCCCGTTCCTCCGGCTATGTGCCTGGCGGAATTTCTCCCCTGGGGCAGAAGACACCACTGCCAACCGTTATTGACCACAGCGCCCAGCAATGGGACAGGGTGTACGTGTCGGGTGGGCGCCGTGGGTTGGACGTAGGCCTTGATCCTGCAGTGCTTGCCCAGCTGACGGAGGGCAGCTTCGCGGATGTGTCCGCGACGTCATAAATTAATGCCTTAATCCTGCTGGTGCGCGATGTTCCAGCCTGCGCGCAGCAGGGGTAGCTGCAGGGGGATCCTGCCGTAGGCGATAGCCCTCTGCCACAGGGGATGATCCCGCCAGTCGTAGGCCATATAGATGTTTCCAGGCCACACCCCAGCCATCAGTGCGAGGGTAGCCCAACCACCGACCCGCCGCGTAGAGGGGTTGGCCAACAGTGCGGCCGTACCGACCTCAGCCGCACCAGAGGCCAAAGTGTAAAAACGCTGATTGAGTGGCAGCGCTGGCGGGACAAGTGCGTCGAATCCTTCGGGGCGGATAAAGTGCATCACTCCAGCGAATGTGAAAAGCCCAACGAGAAAGTTCCTTATGTCTGTCAGCGTAGCCCTTGCCACTGTGGCACTGCCCCGCTTGCGCCTGTCACCCACTACAGTTGTTGCCATGAGCTGGAACGCCCCCACCGCCCCCGACCGTCCGATTGATGCTTTTGTTACCGTTCCCGGGTCGAAGTCTATGACGAACCGAGCGTTAGTGTTGGCGGCGTTAGCGAATGCCCCGTCAACCATCGTGGGTGCGTTGCGTAGTCGTGATTCCGACCTGATGATCGCCGGTTTGCAAGCGATGGGTGCGCGCATCGACGAGGATTGCTCAGGCGCTCAACCGGTGCTGAGGGTTGTTCCCGGCCCGATTGGCGGCGCGGAGGTGGATTGCGGGCTCGCGGGCACGGTGATGCGTTTCCTTCCGCCGGTTGCAGCCCTGGCGGCCTCCGATGATGGGGGGCCTGCGTGCGTGCGTTTTGATGGCGACGAGCAAGCCCGCAAACGCCCCATGGGTTCGGTGCTGGGGGCTTTGCGTTCCGTGGGGGTTGACGTCGCGGGTGACGCTTTGCCTTTTGAGGTGTGTTCGTCGGGTTATAGACCCCAGGGTGGCACGGTGACTATCGACGCGTCTGCTAGCTCGCAGTTTGTGTCGGGTTTGCTCCTGTCAGGCGCCCGCTATGCTTCGGGTTTGGAGGTGCGCCATTCGGGCGGCCGGGTGCCCAGCATGCCGCATATTGAGATGACTGTTGAGATGCTGCGCAGCGCGGGTGTTGACGTCGCGGTGGATGGGTCGCACTCACCGACGTGGTGGAGGGTGGTTCCGGGCCCTATCGCTGGCCGGCAGTGGGTGATCGAGCCTGATTTGTCTAATGCGACGCCGTTTTTGGCTGCTGCCGCAGTGACGGGTGGTTGTGTGACGACGCCCTGGCCTGAGTCGACGACACAGCCGGGTGAAGAAATCCGGCCGATTCTGGAAGCCATGGGTGCCCGGGTGGTATTTGAAGCGTGTGCTAGCGGTGATAACAGCGATGGGGCCTTGGGACGCCTGCGGGTGTGTGGCCCCTCTGATGGTGTTCTGCAGGGCGTTGAGTGGGACATGTCGGCTATCGGTGAGCTCACCCCCACGGTGGCTGCGTTGGCTGCTGTGGCCTCGACGCCTAGCCACTTGTACGGCATCGCGCATCTTCGCGGGCACGAAACCGACCGTTTGCAGGCTTTGGCTGCGGAGATTAACCGCTTGGGCGGCGCCTGTGAGGAACTCGATGATGGTATTCGAATTACTCCCGCACCGCTGCACGGTGGGGTGTGGAATTCTTATGCCGATCACCGCATGGCGACTGCGGGGGCGATCATTGGTCTGAAGGTTGACGGCGTGATGGTTGACGATATTGAGACCACGTCGAAAACTCTGCCGGGCTTCGCCAGAATGTGGTCGGACATGCTCGGATTGGCTTCGGACGGGGCGGTGTAGGCGGTGGCTCGTTCGCGTGGGATGCGCCGCTGGGATGAGTCTGATGTGCGGGTGCGCCCGGGGAAGGGGTCCCGCCCCCGTACGAAGGATCGACCTTCGCATGATGACGCCGTGTTCGGCATGGTTGTCTCGAAGGATCGCGGTAGGTGGGGCGTCCAGTTGGATGAGAGTGCTGGGGGTGCGCGGGTGGTGGCTATGCGTGCGAGGGAAATGGGCCGCACTGCTGTAGTGGTTGGGGATCGCGTGGGGCTTGTTGGGGATACGTCGGGCCGGAAGGGTTCTTTAGCTCGGATCGTAAAGCTTGAGGAAAGAAGCAGTGTGCTTCGACGCACTGCCGATGACACTGACCCCTACGAGCGGGTGGTGGTCGCTAACGCAGATCAGCTGCTCATTGTGTCTGCTGTTGCGGATCCTCCCCCGCGCACTGGGTTCGTCGAGCGCGCGTTGGTCGCTGCTTTTGTTGGCGGGCTCTCCCCCGTACTGTGCCTGACCAAGTCTGATTTGGCGGATCCGACGGCGTTCGCGGAAGAGTTCGAGGCGCTCGACGTTCCTGTGGTTGTGTGCGGCATTAATGATGACCTCGCGCCTGTCCGCGACGTCGTCAATAATCATGTGACCGCGCTGATCGGCCACAGCGGCGTTGGAAAATCCACGTTGGTGAATCGTCTCGTGCCCACTGCCGAGCGCGCGACTGGTGAAGTATCTGGTGTGGGCAAAGGACGGCATACGTCCACCCAGTCGGTGGCCTTGCAGCTGCCCGATGGGGGTTGGATTATCGACACCCCAGGCATCCGCAGTTTCGGCCTGGCACACGTTGATGCCGACGCGGTCATCGATGTGTTTGATGACCTTCGGCAGCAGGCGGAAGATTGCCCACGGGGTTGTTCCCACGCAGAGCCCGGCTGTGCGCTCGACGAGCTTGAGGGCTCTAGTGGACGCCGCGTCACGGCTGTTCGCGCACTGATCACCGCCCTACGCACCAACGTCGACTGGGAGTGACCATGGCTCATCTACCGCGACTGTCCATGCGAGGTGTCCTCGGCCCGGAGCAAGGCCCTGCCGCCCCGGGGGATCGCGCCTGGCTCACCGAAACCCCAATGAACAGGCTCGCAGCGTATTCGATTATCGCGGGCGTCGTCACCGGAGTGTTGGTTGCCGGGGTCAACTGGGCGGTCATTTTGACCGAACGTGCTGTCTTCGGCGTCGACCATCTGCAGGTGTTATCACCAGCAGAATCTGTCACCCCGACTCGCCTTGCGATCACGCTCATCAGCGTAGGTATTGTCACTGCTGTGCTGTGGTTCCTACTTGACCGCTTCGGCAGACCCCAGGTGGCGGTACCTGGTGCGATGCAGGGCAAGGACATGCCGGTTGTGACCACTTTGCTCAGTGCTTTTTTGCAGGTGTGTAGTTCGGCTGCTGGTGCGCCAATCGGCCGCGAAAATGCGCCACGCCTGGTGGGTGGTTTGGCTGCTGCCGGTATGGCTACGACGTTCCGTTTGGACGGAGAGGCCCGCAAGATCCTGGTCGCCTCTGCCGCTGGTGCTGGCCTGGCGGCTAGCTTCCATCTTCCTTTGGCGGGCGCGTTGTTCGCTTTGGAGCTGCTTCTGGTCGAGATGTCGACCCGCACTGTCATTGCGACGATGGTGTGTAGTGCGACGGCGGTAGCCACGACGTCATTATTGTTTGATAATCCGCCGTTTTACGTGGCTCTTCCGTTGACTGAAGGCCCGCGTTTTCTGTTAGCTGCGGTGATTGTGGGGGCGGTTGCTGGGTCTGCTGGGCACTTTTTTGGTCGCGTTGCGCTGCGGATGGCGGCGCATCATGCTCGTGGGATGTCGTTATTGTGGCAGATGCCGCTGGCGTTCATTGTTGTCGCTGTGGTGGCTCGGGTGATACCGGGCGCTAGTTCCAATGGTCGTTGGGCGGTTCAGACCACCTTGGATATGGGGGTGCTGCTCAGCGGGCCGTGGGATGCCACTGGCCGGGTCATGTTGGCGTCTCTTGCATTGTTGTTCTTGGCGCGCACGGGGCTGACGTTGTTGTGTTTCCGCGTGGGCACCATTGGCGGTACTCTCACGCCCGCGTTTGCGATGGGCGGCACGATTGGTGCGGCGGTGGGCATTGTGATGCAACCATTGTTTCCTGACGTCGCGGTGGGGGCGTTTGCGCTTATGGGTGCGGCCGCATTTTTGTGCACGACGATGGCGGCCCCAATGTTTTCGATGCTTGCCGCAGTGGAGCTGACGGATATGCCTTCGCAGGGGTATTTGGCGATGTTTGTTGCCGTTATTGCTGCGTCGTTGGCTACGCGTGCGTGGGCGGTTATTACTGATAAGGAGCATCGTGCCTTGCCGTTTACCAGCCAGGCGTGGACTGGGGAGTCCCTCTAACTCCACCCAACGCAGAAGGCTGGTGCCCCAGTGGGGATCACCAGCCTTGTGTCTTAATGCGGGGTGTTTTAGAGCTGCCCACGCGAGCCGGAGGCATTGACGGTTGGGCGTGCTCGGTTGGTGTCTTTACCTAGGGCTGCCCGGATGAGGTGGGCGGTGCCTTCGGCGACGCTGGGGCGCAGTTGTTTGAGCATCTTCAGCGCGGGCCGCAGTCCGCGGCGCAAGCCGTGGGCGTCGACACCGGTATGAAGCTTGGCTTCCATCTCCTCGGTAATTGCTTTTTCGCTGCGCACTTCGGGCGCGTTGTGCGGGTGTGCTGCTAGGAAGCGGTTGGGCAAGGTGAGCTTGAGTAGGGTGCGTTGAACCTTGAGGAACTGCACGGGGAAGGAGTCAACGTTGTAGGGCAGGTCGTATTCTTCCGCCAACGCGCGTACTTTCTTGCCGACCTCAGCAAGCCTGTTGGAGGGCATGTCGGGGAAAAGGTGGTGCTCGATCTGGTAGTTCAAGTTGCCCGACAGGATGGTCAGGATTTTGCCACCGTGGAAGTTTGCCGAACCGAGCATCTGTCGCAGGTACCATTCGCCTTGTGTTTCGTTGGCGAACTGCTCCTTGGTGAAGGTTTCGGTCTCGTCCGGGAAGTGGCCACAGAAGATCACTGCATAGGACCACAGGTTTCGCGCCAGGTTGGCGTACATGTTGGCTTTGGCCGTGGTGGCAAAGTGGGTGCCGGACAGCGCTGGGAAAAGGATGTAGTCTTTGATGACTTGACGCTTGGACTTGTGCACAACCTCCCAGAAGCGAGGGGCGGTCTCTTCCCAGGATTGCTTGCCTGCGAAGTAGCGCCCAAGTTCTACGTCATAGAAGGCCACCGCCCATTGGAACAGGCTGGCCAAAACGGCGTTGGTCAGGGGCTGCGCGAGGAAGAAGGGGCTCCACTTGCGGTCGCGGGTGACGCGGAGAATTCCGTATCCGACGTCATTGTCCATGCCCAAGATGTTGGTGTATTTGTGGTGGACGAAGTTGTGGGAGTGCATCCACTGCGATGAGGGGCAGGTCATGTCCCATTCCCAAGTGGTGGAGTGGATCTCGGGGTCGTTCATCCAGTCCCATTGGCCGTGGATGACGTTGTGGCCAATCTCCATATTTTCCAAAATTTTGCTCAACCCCAGCATGCCGGTGCCCAACCAAAACAAGGGCTTTTTGTGGCTGAACAGCAGTGCTGCGCGGCCGCCGACCTCGAGCCCGCGCTGGAAGCGGATGAGGCCTTTGATATACGCGACGTCATTATCCCCCAGGGAGTCTTCGACCTCTTTTTGGATGGCGTCGAGCCTGCGGCCGATCTCTTCGATGTCTTCGTCAGTGAGGTGGCTGTATGCCTTGATGTTACTGATTGCCATGGTGTATTCCTTGCAATGTGTTTAGTGTCTTTGTCCTGTTGCGGGTTGCGTTTAGCAATTCACGCGGCAGTCCCCTGCTGCCACAGACACGCACGTTCGGATGCGTTCCCCGGGGCCTTTGGTTTCCCCCGTGCGAAGGTCGGTGACGTACCCGTCGTCGAGCTCGCGCACGCAGGTTTGGCAGATGCCCATGCGGCAACCAAAGGGCAGTTGAATGCCTGCGTCCTCCCCTGCTTCCAGCAGAGTGGTCGCACCGTCGATGGTGACGGTAGCGCGATCGCCGAAGGAGACGGTGCCGCCTTGCGCGTCCGAGGTGCGGTCGAGGGTAAAGCGTTCCGTTTTGAGTTCTTTGAGGTTGTCGGACCAGCTTTCCAACTGGTCGAGCATCTCAGAGGGGCCGCAGGCGTAGGCGACGCGTTGGTCGTGGTCGCCGACGAGCTGTGCAAGCTCCTCTGTCGTGATGCGGCCGTCGGTGGAGGTGCGTCGGAGGATGAGCGTGTAGTTGGGATGCGCGTCGAGGTCGCGGAGGTCATCCCCAAACAGTAGGTCGTCATCTGTGCGGTATGAGTGCACGTGGATGACGTCCGGAACGCCAGCAGCGTTGTCGGTGTTGAAGTGCCCACGAATCTCCATGGTGCGCAGCATGCTGATCACCGGTGTAATGCCGGTGCCTGCCGTGACAAAGAGGAGTTTTTCGGGCAATGGGTTGGTCAGGTGGAATTCGCCTGCTGGTGCGGCCAGTCGTACATGCATGCCGGGGCGTGCGCTGCCAACCAGGTGGTTGGATAGTTTTCCGCGTTCTACGGCCCGGACGGTGATTTCCAGGCGGTCGCCTGCGGGGTTGGGCGGGCAGGTCAGTGAATAGGATCGCCAGGTGTATCGCCCGCCGATTTGGACGCCGATGCCGATGTATTGGCCGGCTTCGAAGTCAGTGGGCACACCCCAGCCCGGTTCGATTACCAGGCTCACGGTGTCAGCTGCGCCCACTTCCCCGTCTGCGGTGTGCGGGGTGTGTTTGGTGACGCTGATGATTTTGCCGCGCAGTTCGCGCGCGGACCACAGCGGGTTGACAAGTTGGGTGTAGTCGTCCGGCAGCAAGGGTGTGCTGAATCGTTTGAGGACGCCGCGTAATCGCTTCAGGCCGTCTGTTGTTGGGGCCATGCCGCTCCTTTTGCCAGTCAAATAGTACGAGACCGTAGCTTACGGTACCGTAGCTAACTTGGCAACCCCAAGTGATGGAGCCAAGCAACAAGATCATCCTGTTGATCGGCCCTAGCCCTTCTAGATCACATAAATCTGATCTGCTACCTCAGCTAATTCGCTTGGGTCATACCACGCCATAAAGACGTCCATGGCGTTCCAGACAGCGATCTCTGCCCCCTCGTCCCCCAGGTCAGCCTGGTCGATCGCTAGCGCCGCAGCCTTGATAAGTGCCGCACCCTCCTGCTCACCCGCAGCTCTCAACGCGGCCGGATCGTCAACGTGAATGGCCGCAACGTCCGCGGCGTCAATGCCCGCATCTTCCAATTCGACGATTGCAGGCCCCAAATCCGGGCGGGGGCTGACGTGCCGATCAGCCACATCACAACTAATGACGACGCGTCGGTAGACGCCCGCGGGATGATCTGCGTCCACGTACTCCGGATCGATCGTGGCGAGCATGCGCAAGGATGCTAGCGCCGCCTCGTCAAAGGCATACTGGCTGATACCGTCTTCGTCGAGGTCGCTCAAGTCGCGCTCGAGGTCGGCGGTCACCGCATAGGCCCAGCCACCGGGGGCTTTGATGGACTTATCGGCGGCGAGGGAGCGCAGCATTTCTGGCGTCGCGGGAAGGAAAATCCTCACGGCTAGAACTCGCCTTTCAGGCCGAACAAGCAGCACACCTCGACGACGGTCCGGTCGAACTGCTGGTAGTAGCAACCGATTAGGCCTGCATCCACAGCGCCGCGCACGTTGATAATGGAGTCGTCAACCATGACGCATTCATTCATCGGCACACCGAGGGTGTCGGCGGCGATACGGAAGGCTTCCTCATCGGGCTTGTCGTAGCCGATTTCCCCAGATAGCAGGACTGCATCAACCAGACCACGGTATTCCAATTCGCGGATGTGCTCCGCGCCGTCTCCACCGGGATCGTTGGAGAGCACTGCCAGTGCGGTGCCGTGGGCGCGAAGCGCTTCCAGTAGGTCCCTCCAGCGGCGACGCTCTTCGTCACTGCCGTCTAGGACGCCGGCATAGTCGATAATCAGGCCGCTCATCGTGCGGGCCTGCTTGGGTGCGCGGGTCTTGTCCATGTGTGGCTCCTTGTAAAACTGTCGGTTGTTTTTGTAGTCGCTTATGTCCGTCAGCGGTGTCGGGGGTGCGCGGTCGACAGGCATCGGCTTTCCAGAGTAGTCTTAACGGCGTCCTCAAGTGTATTTCTTTGGTGCCGTCCGAGCATTCGCCCATGAATGATGTGCGCCCTGTGGCCGGTTTGTCTTTGCTGTGCGTTCCACAGCCGCCACGCAAACAAAATTTTCAGGATGATGACGTCGCGGTGCGTCCCTCTGCGCAGGGGCTTGCGCCGGTTGTCAAAGCGCTTAATTTTATTTTCGGGATGGACAGCCTGAGCCGTTCAACGGCGGCGGTGTTTTCGCCCAATGTTCGGGCTTATGTGCGTCGGCGCTCAAAAACTGTTCCGCATGGCCCGGTGGCTATCCGCAGTATCCGCATGCAGAAGATGACGCCTACCGCGATCGAATTTAATGGTACGGCCGTCGCCGTGGAGCACGATATGAGCTACGCGATGTGCGGCCGTTTAGATCGGCCTACGCTTGCTCACCCTGGCGCCAAGCCAGGTACTACACAATGGAAGCTCACCAGCTTCACTGTGTTGTGATGCTAGTGAGCTTCCATTGTCGGGCGGGGTGTTAAACCTCGACGGTTACTTCGTTTTCGCCACGCAATTGCTTGTCGAGTGCGAAGATCTTCCGGACGGTTTCTTCCTTGATGGCGTCCTTCATGGCGTTGAACATCTCGCCGCCTTCCTTCTGGTACTCAACAAGCGGGTCGCGCTGAGCCATTGCGCGAAGGCCGATGCCTTCCTTCAAGTAGTCCATCTCATAGAGGTGCTCGCGCCACTTCTGGTCGACGGTCGACAGGATGGCTTGGCGTTCCACTGCGCGCAATGGATTGGGTGCTTCAGCAGGTTCGGAGACCTTGACCCCCAGGGCGGACAGCTGTTCAGCCTGGTTGGCTCGAACTTCAGCTTCGCGCTTGCTTAGGTTTTCCTCCAGCGCGGCGTACTTGCGGTGTGCGTCGTCGAGCAGGGCTTGGGTGAGGTCCTCAGCGGAGAGTTCACCGGCGGCACCGTACTCGCTGCCTTCAAGCAAGGACTTCCAGCTCATCGTGGGGCCGTACAGGGCTTCTAGCGCGTGCCACAGCTTGTCAAGATCCCAATCTTCGACATAGCCTTCGGCGGTCGCTGCAGCAACGTAGCCAGCGATGGTGTCGTCGAGCATGGCCTGAACCTGCTCCTGGACGTCGCGGCCTTCGAGGATTTGATTGCGCTCGGAGTAGATGACCTTGCGCTGCTCGTTCATCACCTCGTCGTACTTGAGGACGTTTTTACGCATCTCAAAGTTCTGGTTTTCCACCTGCGACTGGGCGCCGCGAATGGAATTGGTGACGGCCTTCGACTCGATCGGAACATCGTCGGGCACGTTGAGGCGATTCATCATCGCTTCCATGCGAGGGCCAACGAAGCGAACCATCAGGTCGTCACGCATCGACAGGTAGAAGCGGGTTTCACCGGGGTCACCCTGGCGGCCGGAACGGCCACGGAGCTGGTTATCAATGCGACGAGACTCGTGGCGTTCGGTACCGATGACATACAGTCCGCCAGCTTCGCGGGCTTTCACCGCGCCCTCTTCGGACTTCTTGCGCTCGCGCTCAAGCACCTCTTGGTACTTGGCGTTCCATTCCTCTTCATCTTCAATCGGATCCAACTTGACGTTTTTCATCTCGGCAAGCGCGATGACGTCAGGGTTACCACCGAGAACGATGTCGGTACCACGACCAGCCATGTTGGTGGACACGGTCACGGCGCCTGCACGGCCAGCGTAGGCGACGATTTCTGCCTCTTCCTCGTGGTGCTTCGCGTTGAGCACCTTGTGGGGAACGTGCATGGCGTTGAGGATTTCGTGGAGGTATTCAGAGCGCTCCACGGAGGTTGTACCGACAAGGACCGGCTGGCCCTTTTCCGAACGCTCCTTGATGTCTTCAGCAACCGCCATAAACTTTGCTTCCTGAGTCTTGTAGACCAGGTCGGTGAGGTCTTGGCGCTGGTTTGGCCGGTTGGTGGGGATCGGCACCACGTTGAGTTTGTAGATTTGGTGGAGCTCGGCAGCCTCGGTCTCTGCCGTACCCGTCATACCAGCGAGCTTGTCGTACAAACGGAAGTAGTTCTGCAGGGTGATGGTGGCCAAGGTCTGGTTTTCAGCCTTGATCTCCACACCTTCTTTAGCCTCGATGGCCTGGTGCATGCCCTCGTTGTAGCGACGGCCCGGTAGGACACGGCCGGTGAACTCATCGACAATCATGACTTCACCGTTGCGGACGATGTAGTCCTTATCTTTGGTGAACAGCTCCTTGGCCTTCAGCGCATTGTTCAGGTAGCTGACCATATCAGAGTGGTCGGGAGCATACAGGTTGTTCATGCCGAACTGATCTTCGACAAAGGCCACGCCCTCTTCGGTGACAGCGACGGTCTTCTTACGGATGTCCACTTCGTAGTGGATGCCGTTTTTCATTCGAGGAACCAGGCGCGCGAAGTCGTTGTAGCGTCCGGATGCCCCATCTGCAGGGCCAGAAATGATCAGCGGGGTGCGGGCCTCATCGATAAGGATGGAGTCAACCTCGTCGACGATGGCGTAGTGGTGCCCACGCTGGACACGGTCCTCCAGGCTGGTCGCCATGTTGTCGCGCAGGTAGTCGAATCCGAACTCGTTGTTGGTACCGTAGGTGATATCAGCATTGTAGGCGGCACGGCGCTCAGCGGGGGTCTTCTCAGACAAGATGACATCGGTGGTCAAACCCAAGTACTGGTGGACGCGGCCCATCCACTCACAGTCGCGCTCTGCGAGGTAGTCGTTCACAGTAACGACATGCACACCCTTGCCTTCGAGGGCATTAACGTAGGCGGCCGGCACACAGGTCAGAGTCTTACCCTCACCAGTGCGCATTTCGGCGACGTTGCCATAGTGGAGGGCGAATGCGCCCATGAGCTGCACCTTGTAGTGCTCTTGCTTGAGCACACGGCGGGATGCTTCGCGGACAGTCGCGAATGCTTCAATGAGCAGATCATCCAAGGTCTCACCGTCTGCGAGGCGCTTTTTAAACTCGTCGGTTTTGCCCTTGAGCTCTGCTTCCGACAGGTTGTGGTACTCGTCCTCGAGGGCGATGACTTTGTCGGCGTAGGCGGCGTAGCGCTTAACAACGCGCCCTTCGCCGATGCGGAGGAGATTGGACAATCCAAACACTAGATAAGGTCCTTAAATTATTTTTACGGAACAAGCGTCCTCGTGTACTGAGGCAAGACTTGGCTAGACGACTAGACAGTCAGACACTGCAATCATAGTCGCACGAAACCGCCGCTCACCAAACAGGTGTAGCGGCGGTTAACATCGTGCCCAACTATAGGCCGGATGAGCTTAGGCCAGTGCGATCAGACCGTAGTCGTATGCGTGGCGACGGTAGACGACGCTAGGACGGCCGGTCTCTTCGTCAAGGAAGAGGTAGAAGTCGTGGCCAACCAGCTCCATCTCGCTCAGAGCATCGTCGACACTCATCGGAGTGGCAGGGTGCTCCTTACGACGCACAACCTGGCCGAGCTTAACCTCTTCGACAAGGTCTGCGTAGGGATCCTCGTCGAATTCACCCTTGGGGGCTTCCATCTTGGCAGCCTGCGCTGCAAGCTCGACAGCGACCTGGTCGGTCGGCATCGGGGTACGGTGACCGCTGCGGCTGATCTTGCGGCGAGCCTTGACCTTGCGCAGCGAACGCTCCATGCGACTCAGCGCGGTCTCGAGGGCTGCATAGAAGGAATCTTCCTTGGCTTCCGCACGAGCAATGTGGCCCTTGCCAGTTGCGGTGATCTGAATCTTGTCAGATTCGTCCGCGCGGCGCGGGTTGGGCTCGTGCTGAAGTTCAACATGGAAGAAGGTGAGAGTGGGATCCAGGCGAGCAATCTTCGCAAGCTTGCTGTGCACTCGTTCGGCAAAATGGTCTGGAACTTCGACATTTCGGCCGGTGATATTGACCTTCACATCGGGGCTTAGAACATTGTTCTTGTCAGCAGGCGTTGTCACGTGCTTGTACCTCCCGGTATGGCCACCCTCGACTGTGAATGGGATTACTCACAACCTCAGCGGGTGACGTGAATTGCTACACACTTAACGATACATTCACCCTTAGGCTTTCGCTACCTTCAGAAGCATTTTTCACACCACTACCCAGAGATCCCTTCCAAACCTCCTGCTCGCCCACATTCTAGGCGACGCAGATCACAACGACCGCGTCCACCGTGAAACCCGCAGACTGCAAAACTTTTAGCGATTCCGCAAGAGTCGCCCCGGTGGTTATAACGTCATCAAACAGCACCACGTGACTCCCCCGCTGCCGGATAACCTCACGATGCCGCTCCACCACCACGACATCTAGCTGCACTTTTCCACTCAAATTCTCCTGCCTGGCCTGAACACCAAGCCCAACAGAATCACGAACATCATCGGCATGACTCAACAGTGGTACTACCTGCCATAAAGGTTCTATACACGCTGCGTGAGCACACATCGCCCGCACATGGTCACCCCCACGTGCCCGAGCAGACGCCCGGCGCGACGGAGCCGGCACAGCCAACCACTGCCCCACCCAAGGCAACTCCCCTCGCGCCTGAAGATGCTCCACACCGGCAGCAAACATTGAGCCCGCCACCAACGCGGCGTCATCACGCAAGTGTTCTTTGCCCCCCAGAACCACACGCCGATGCGCCCCACCGTACGGCGCAAACGCAAACGTGGGACACCCAATGGGGATACGAGCACTCACCCGCTCGGGAGGACGGCGAAGCTCCAGCAAACACGAGTCGCACACCTGTGTGAATGCCCCACGCTGCCCCTCAATCGGAGCTGCACAACCAACACAATCCCTAGGCAACACCAAATCAGCAGCATCAGCCGCCCAACCCCGCATCAGTTGCTTCAGCTGCTCGGAATACCAGCGCAACCCCCCTGCCCTATCCACAACTACCCCCCCTTCAACTGTCTACTGAGCCGTTTACTTGACCGTCTACTTAGCCTAGCTGCCCACAACAGGGACCGCACGGACTCCCTGCAGTGCCGGAACCTCCCGCCAGAACGCCGTCGTGGGACTGTTAATCGGAAGCTGCAACACAGCCCGCGCATCCGTGACGTACAACGTGTTAGCGCTCGCCGCAACCGCAATAACAGGTGCCGTGATATTTCCGGAAGGCAGCTGCGTCACCGCAGATCCATCCGTTTCCACACGCCAAATTGGCGCATCCTGGTTAGCAGTACCCACCACCAGGGACCCATCCAGCTGCCAGGCAACCGACACCACCGTATTGTCCAACGACGGAGCAATGTCGGTAATATTCGCGATCATCTTCTCCCCCGCCGCGGGGCGAGAAATCACCGCCAAATACACTTTCCCGCCGATGACCATCGCCGCACGCACACCAGTAGGACTGAGCTTCAACATGCTGATGGACGATCCCTCGCCGCCTTCGCCATCCGGCTCCAGCAACCCCTCAATCTTCGTGGCGTCAACCTCTGATTGTGATAGTTCATTCGTCGACGTCGATCGGGCGACCCTGGCGATCGTGCGCCCGTCGAGCACCGTCCACAGTGCAGTCGCGTGGCTTTCCAAACTGGGTTGAGTCAGTGTCCTGGCCTGCAGCACGCTTTCCACCGAACCATTGACTGGGCCAGCCACTAGCGTTGACTGTCGCCCAGCGCCCTCACCATCAACAATCACGCCCGCGACGTAATCACCAGAAATATCGGCGCTCTCCACTCTGCCCGAGCTTCCCAATGTGCCCGCGACGGGCGTCAGGGTGGAGGAATCCACCAGGGTCAGCGAACCATTACCCACTGCGTACAAGGGGCTGACGGAACCGGACGTTGCGTTGGGGTTGTATTCCGCGACGTCATCAATGGTCAGCACGGGAGCCTGCGGATCCAAGGGAGTGCCGTCGAGTTCAATGTTGTAGGGTCCTTGCGTCCCAGACTTCGCCAAAGTCCACAGTACCTGTGCGGCAAAACGGTGGCGTTCTTCAGAACTAAGATCGGCGAAACCATTGAAGCGATACACACCTTTGTCGTTACCTACGAAGGTTGCACCGACGGGCACCTCGGTGGTGACGCCCGCAGCAATAGGCCCCTTGGGGCCCTCCACCAGCAGGGACAGCAGCGAAGTGTCCATGGATTTTTGCCCCTTGTAGATCCACCGGCGGTCCCGCACGAGCATCTTCTGGTTCGGATCGAAGAAGAACAGTTCTTCGGGGCTGTAGTTGTTGCGTAACTCGACGCGCTCAAACACGGTGCCGGCGGGCAAAGAATCGATGCGCCACTCCCCATCCACCTTGCTGAGCTGGATTTCCGCCTCGAAATCACCGTGGTCGGGGCTGAACACACCACCGGGTCCGAGCGCCCCGACGACGGTCCCCCGCACCACATAGCTGATCGCATTCTGGGTCGCTCCGGCTTTAGCGTTGAGGTCAATACGATCCAAAATCAGTGTTGACGCCGCGTCGTCCCAGCGCCGCGCAGCGTCCGGCGTCAGGAAGGCGCGGGCCGCTTGGTGGTTTTGGATCGGTTTGCCGGAGGCCGCGAAGAAGTCTCGCAGCAGCAGGTCGGGTTCCTGCCCGGCTACGGGCGCAATGGCTTCTTCCGTTGGGGTGGAGCGCACAAAGCTGCGTAAGGCTTGAGGCTCGGTGTAACTGGGCAGGCTTGTGCAGCTGCTGAGTGCCAGTGTGCTTGCTGCGACTAGTGCTAGGGTGCGGCGGCCGGTCATGATTGTCCTCCCGTGGGGGCGCTACGGTCCTCGGTGTTAGGTGGCAAGGCTGGTGGAACCATAAGTTCCAGGGGCACCGTTCCGATGGCTGCTCCCGGAGTAATGGGAAGCACCAGTCGGAACATCGAGCCCACACCTGGTTCGCCGATTGCATCAACGAACCCACCGTGTAGGGCTGCGTCTTCGCGGGAAATGGCCAGCCCCAACCCTGTTCCGCCAGAATGCCGCTTGCGGGAAGGGTCGGCGCGCCAGAAGCGGTTAAACACCAAGTCTTCTTGTCCCGGTTTGAGGCCCACGCCATGGTCTGCAACGGTGACCGCCACGGCGTCATCACTACTGGCCAGTGTCACCTCGACGGGCTTGGCTTCGCTGTGGTCGATGGCGTTGGCCAAAAGGTTACGCAGGATGCGCTCGATTCTGCGTGCATCGCCAACGAGTGTGACGGGTTGTTCCGGCACTGTGAATTCGACGGCGACTCCAAGTTCTTCAGCCAGGTGCTCAGTTTGTTGCCAGGCGGAGCTGAGCACGTTGCGGGCGTCGATGCTTTCTTCGGATAGGTCGGCCATGCCGGCGTCATGCCTGGAAATTTCGAGCAGGTCTGCCAACAGGGATTCGAAACGGTCGAGTTCGCGAACCATCAGTTCGGACGCTCGCGCCGTGTAGGGGTCGAGTTCATCTTTGTTATCGGCGATCATGTCAGCTGCCATGCGCACCGTGGTCAGGGGCGTGCGCAGCTCGTGGGATACGTCCGAGGTAAATTGGCGCTGGAGGTTGCCGTAGTCTTCCAGCTGCCGGATCTGCTTGGATAGGCTTTCGGCCATCGCGTTGAAACTCATGGCAAGGCGAGCCATTTCGTCTTCGCCCTCAACCAACATGCGTTCCCGGAGGTGACCGGCAGCGAATCGCTGCGCGATACGGCTCGCGCTGCGCACGGGGACCGTCACCTGTTGTGTGAGCAACCAGGCGATGCCCACGAGTAAGACCACCAGCACTACTCCACCAGTAGACAGTAGGCCACGCATCAGTCGCATGGTGGCTTCTTCATTTTCCAAAGGCAACACCAAATACAACTGCAGGCCAGCTATTTCTGATTCCGTTGGCGTTCCGATAATCAAGGCTTTGACCGAGTTGTCTTCGGCTCGGTTGATGGTGGTGTACATGTAGGAGATCTGCCCCTGGGAAACAAAATGCCGCAATTGTTCCGGGATGCGGTAACCGTCGGGGGATGTGGTGATCCGCCCATTTTGGTCAACCAACAGCACAGGCTCGAATACTGCACCCGCTTCGGGCCCCGTGGCTGCTTTGTTGGTCAATGCGGCACGGGCAGAGTTAAGCCGCACACGAACAGAGTTAGATGAGTCCGTGGCGTTGATCTGTTCCTGCACAGTTTGACGCGCGCGGTCGATTTCGGAATTAGCGATGTCCAGTTTGGAGTCCGCTAGGCGCTGGGCGACGATACTGATCATCGCAAACCCGAGGATGAGCACCACCGTCAGCGATGCGGACACGATGGTGCCAATCACCCGGACTTGCAGCGAGGTACGCCATGCGTGGGATGCCCGGTGGCCCAGCCGCTCAATCAGATGGCGGATGCGTCGGAAGAAACTCAACACTGTGTTTTGCTCACACGTTAAAGATGTGGGTCGCTAGACGTCGCGTCGCTTAGGCGCGAACCGTCTTGTAGCCCAGTCCACGGACGGTCAGCACGATCTGTGGGTTTTCCGGGTCGCGTTCCAATTTCGCGCGTAAGCGTTGGACGTGAACGTTGACCAGACGTGTGTCTGATGCGTGGCGGTATCCCCAGACCTTTTCCAGGAGCTCTTCGCGGCTGAATACTTGGTTGGGTTTGCGAGCCAGGTGCAGCAGCAGATCAAATTCGAGAGGCGTGAGGGGGATTTCTTTACCGTCACGCTTAACGATATGCCCAGGAACGTCGATGGTCAGCTCGCCAAGTTCGATCAGTTCGCTGGGGGTTTCCTCGATGCGACGCAGACGTGCGCGAATGCGCGCGATGAGTTCCTTGGGCTTGAACGGCTTGTTGACGTAATCGTCTGCTCCGGATTCCAACCCCAAAACCACGTCAACAGTGTCAGTTTTTGCTGTCAACATGACGATCGGGACGAAGGAGGTTTTGCGGATTTCGCGGCAAATGTCGATGCCGTTCATTCCGGGAAGCATGAGGTCCAGCAGGATGAGGTCGGGTTGTTCCCGTTCTGCTGCGGCGACCGCTTCAGCACCATCGGTGATTGCGACGGTCTCGAAGCCCTCTGATTGCAGGACAAGCGTCAGCATTTCGGAGATCGCGGGATCGTCATCAACTACCAATAGTTTCGGACTCATGGCCTCTATCTTTGCACATTTATCGACTGCGAGGCTGCTGTCGTGCATTCGGCAGTGCCGTGCTGGGCCACACACCCCAGCAAACCGAGGAGTTAGGCACCTTAGCCTGTGCTATCGTTAGCACACTCAGAGTCCGTGATTCTAGTTGTCCCGTCACGGTTCGCGATCGCACCGAAAGGACAGTGCAATGGACCAACCAGCAGTTACAGCTCAACGAATCATCAAACTCCTGGAAGAAGCAGAGCTGCTATACAGCGTCGACGATGATGGTGAAATCCGAGTCGCGTTCGATGCTTTCTCCTCCTGGTTTAACGTCCAAGACACCATTGTTCGTGCGTATGCCTACCTTTCCGGGGAGGTTCCCCGAGAGCTGCTCGACGACGCCCTAATGTTCGCCATGGAATGCAATTCAGACCACGTGTGGGTCAAGTCGATTGTTCTTAATTTCGAGGACGCTGGCTTAGCAGATGCTGATGCACCGACACCCGAAGGATTGCCGATTGCACTAGAGTTCGCTTCCCCCGTGGCCGAAGGGCTGTCCACTGAACAACTGAGGTCATTGATTCAGGCGACGTTTGCTGGCTTCACCCAATGCGCCGAACGCTGGGCGGAACGGTTCCCAGAGCATATAAGCGCAGCTGAATAGCGATTAACACGGTTTCAGCCCCTTTTATCTAACACGAAGGATTTTTCGATGGCTTGGTTTAAAAACGCGGCATCTGACGCTCCTACCCCTGTCACGCTTACTCGTCTCGCAGGTGCCCTGGACCGTATTGACTTCACGTATGACTTGTCCAAGGACCAGATTGGCACTGGCTTCAACGGTTTTCCGATGAAACTGTCGCTCGTTGGCGACGGCGCATTCATTTTGGCTGAGGCCTTCGCCGTGGACAAGTACTTGCCAAAGGATCGCTTCCCTGAGGTTGTACGCTGGGCGAACTCCTGGAACGCCGAGACTGTGTTTGGCACTGCCTTGCCGATCCTCACCGATGATGACATTGTGGCTTTGCAGGTTGACGTGTCGGTTCTTACCGCCGAGGGCGCTACGAATGAACAGCTGGATACTAATCTTGCAGCTATTCTTTCTGGGCTCGATCAGACGATTGATTCCTTTTCTGAGGCTTTTGGCTTCCCACGGGCTGTGTTTGGCGAAGAGCAGTCCGAGTCGGAGGGTTAATGTCCTCTAATTTTCGTGTGGACTTGTCGGGGGTTGTGGAGCTTCTCTCCCGCAACCTGTATTCGGGTCCGCGTGTGTTTATTCGCGAATTGCTGCAAAACGGCGTGGATGCGATTACTGCGCGTCGTGAGCTGCAGCCGGATTGCCCGGCGCGGATTCGCTTTCTTCTGTCTGGCCGCACCTTAACGGTGATCGATTCTGGGGTGGGTTTGACCGCCGACGAGGCCGCGTCGCTACTGTCGACTATTGGCGCTTCGTCGAAAAAGGACGAGTTTGGTCTGAGCCGTTCAGATTTTTTGGGCCAGTTCGGCATTGGTTTGTTGTCCTGTTTTATGGTCTCGCCATCGATCGAGGTGTTTAGCTCTAGCGTCCGTGCTGCTGAGCCGGGGCGTGGGGGCATTGTCCGCTGGGTTGGTTCTTCGGACGGCACGTGGACGATTGATGACGGCGCGTCGGTCGCTGTGCCAGCGCACATTGAGTCCGCGTTGTCGGGTGGGGGCACGGCGATTGTGCTGGAGGGTTTCCCGGGCGAGCAGTTGTTCAGCCTTGCGGCTTTGCGCGACGTCATTACATCGTATGGGCGTTTCCTAGAGGTTGACGTGACTCTTGAGGGAGGCTCGGAGGTTGAGCACCTGGCGTTGCAGCGTCCTCCGTGGGAGATGGCTCCTGCGAGTCGTGCGCAGGCGACGTGGTGCGCGGAAAATTTTGGTTTTATGCCTTTCGCTGCGATCCCTTTGGATGTTCCGGAGGCGGGTTTTAAGGGCGTGGCTTATGTATTGGAGTCGGGGGCTAATCCTGGGCATGTGATGCGCCATCAGGTGTATCTGCGGCGGATGTTACTGGGGTCTTCGGTGACGAGTTTGTTGCCGGATTGGGCGTATTTTGTGCGCGTTGTTGGCAATGCGGAGTTTTTGAAGCCCACGGCCAGCCGCGAGGATCTTTTTGATGACGATCTTGTGGAGTTCACCCGCCAGGCGATCGGCGAACATATTCGTGTGTGGTTGACCCAGTTGGCGGGGCAGGAGCCTGCGATGTTCAAGGCCTTTACTGCGCTGCATATTAATGGGTTGAAGTCTTTGGCGTTGACTGATCGGCCGACGCGGGAATTGTTGTGCCGCACCGTTCCGTTTATGACGACGCTGGGTGCGATGACCATTGGGGAAATCATCGATGCTTATGGCGGTGTTCGCTATGTAAGTACGGATGATCAGTTCCGCACGATCGAGCCGATTGCCGCCGCCAATGAGGTGTGTGTGCTCAATGCGGGGTTCGCGTTTGATCAAGAGCTCATAGGCCAGCTGGCTTTGGACTATCCGCAGGTGCGTTTTACCGCGTTGCGTCCGAGTGAATTGTTGGGCGTGTTGTCGTCCTTGCCTCCGGATGAGGAGGCCGAGTTGATGCCTTTTGTTGATGCGGCCTCGAAGGCTTTGGCTGGTCAGAATGTTGAGATATCGGTGCGTCGTTTTGAGCCAGGGACGTTGCCTGTGCTGTTTTTGCCAGATGGTGACGTCGCGGGGGCTCGGGTTGAGGGGGACGCCGCGGCGTCATCATCGCCTTTGGCTGCGTTGGTGGAGTCTGCTGCTTCGCAGCGTTCCCCGCAGGCTGGGGTGAGCTCGCCGCAGTTGGTGTTTAATGCCCATTCGCCGGTTGTGTTTGAGATGGCGGGTGCTGTGGACCGTCCTGAGGTGTTGGACAGTGCTGTGCGTGGCTTGTATGTGCAGGCGTTGTTGGCTGGGCGTCATCCGATGGATAGTCAGGTGCGTTCGTGGTCGACGAGTGTGTTCAGCACGTTGATTAGTCGTGCGTTGAAGTAAGCGGGTTGGGCCTGGCGACAGTGTGGCCGGCCGCCAATGATGTTGAAGAAGGTGTTGTGATGGTCACTGGTCCGGGCCGTAGCCCGCAGCTACAGGAGTTGTTTGATAAGGCGCACATGTTGCCTTTTGGTCCGGCGTGCTCGGCTGCGTGGGCGCAGGCGGTGACTGCCGCTCAGGACGAGGCCGATGATCCTTCGACGGTGGAGGCGTTGCTGCAGCTTGTGTTGGCGTACACGATGGGTGGGCGTACGGACCGCAGCTTGGCACCGTTTGTGCAGTTGGATGCGTTGTATCGCTCGAAGCCGGAGGTGTTTAACGATGAACAGCTGAGTAGTTTCGGCTGGGATTTTAAGTATGCTTTGTCGGCGGTGCGGGGTCTGCCTTCTGTTTCCTGCGAGCAGTGGGAGATGCTGCTGGAGTCGATGAGGGAGTTTTATGTGGCGCAGGGGGAAAGTTTGCGCCCGTACTATTACCGGCGGGCTTCCTATGCGTGGGATATGGGCGACGAGGAGGGCTATAAGGAGTTCCATGCGCGCTGGAAGGCGGCTGCTCGTGGCGAGTTGTCGGATTGTGCTGGCTGCGAGCCTGCATTCGACATGATGTATGCGTTGCGAATGGATGATGTTGACGCCGCGGTGGTTGCGGGCGAGTTGTCCTTGGCGAATGCGGACAATGCCTGCGATCGCAACCCGGAGGAAACTCTGTCGTTGATGATGGAGCCATGGTTTATGCAGGGCCACGATGGTCGCGCGTGGGCTGCGCATTGCCGTTCGTATCGTCGTTTTCAGCAGAGTTCTGCTGATTTTGATCAGTTGGCTTTGCATTATCGTTATTTGGGTTTGTCGGGCTTGTTGCGACCGGAGAGGCTTGAGCGCGGGGTGGGTATTTTGCTGCGTCATCTTCCGTGGTGGTCGGAGGTTGATAGTGCTGATTCTCTGATGGATGCTGCGGCGGATGCCGCGGTGTTGCTTGCGTGCATTCCGGAGGCTGAGCAGGATCAGGTTCTCAACGTGACGCTTCCCGGTAGCTCTTTGCCGTGGTGCGTGCGTCCCGATGTACCGCAACCAACAGTGCGGGTGGCTGGGCAGTGGTTTAAGGACCTGGCCTTGGATCTGGCTGATTTGTTCGATGCGCGTCCGGGTCATCCGAATCCGGGTGTGCATCGGCGTCGAGTACTGGAGGCTTTGGCGCTTCCAGCTCCTGATGAACTGCCCGAGATCCGGGATGTGGCTTCGCCTGATGGTGTGATCGATGTGTCGGGGGTGTTTGATCCTCAGGCTCGTGGATTGGGTATGTCGGGTGCGTTGATTGTTGATGATTCGCCCGAATCTGTTAAGGATGACGCCGCGGTTGATGATGAGCCCGCGAAGGTGCCGTTGCGTTTCCGTGGTCCATGGGATGACTTATCGCTGGCGGAGTTGAAAGTCCGGGATGCCGCTATTAATGCGGTCCATAATTGCGACGAGTACACGGTGTTCGGTGTCCTTGCAGAGCAGCGTGAGGCGGCGGAGTTGATTGAGGTGCGTCAGGTTGATGTGGATGCGGCTGCTGCTGCGCTTCCTCCGGAGTTCGCCCAGGTCGATCCTGCGTTTGAGCTGCTTGCGCGCTCGGACAAGCATCTGGAGGCGGGCGAGTTGGTTGAGGCTGCCACGTTGGCGGATCAGGCCACCCGGATGAATTCCATCGATCCGATTGGGGTGCGTTTGTCCGCGTGTGGGACGTTGGCGATCGCGGCGTCATCTGCTGGTTATCCGGAGGAGGCTGTTGAGGCGCATCGCGAGGCGATCAATGTGGCCGCGGCGTTGGGAGCGCCGCTGATCCAGGCTCAGATTGCTGCCCGCTTGGCTGATGACTTGTTGGGTTTGCGGCGTTTTTGGGAGGCTGCGGAGGTCGCGAACAATGGTCTTGATGCGTTGGAGCGGTTGTTCGGCGCTAGTTACCCTGCGGTCGCAATGCCCGTTGCTGCGACGTTGAATGTGTGCGTTGCTGCTGCTAGCGCCTCCGTGGACCAGCATGGGACGGCGGCTCGTAGTTTGGAAAAGGCCGCGGTGTTAGCTTTTGAGCACGTGGCTTTGGCGGATGCGAGTGATGAGGTTCGCCAGGAGGCGCGCGCTGCTGCTGCCCGTCATTTTGATGACGCCGCGTCGGGTTACAACCAGGCAATGATGTATGAGGATGCGGTTCGGTGCCGTCATCGTTGCGTGCAGATGTCTGTGGAGCGGTTGCGTGAGGTGCTGAAGCAGCATGGCACTGCCGGGGGCCCTGATGCTTCGGAGCGGTCGCGCTCCCCCGAAGTTAGGGATGCTGTTCGCACCCTTGCTTCTGTGCGCAGTCGCTACGGCAATGATCTCGCCGAGGCGGTGAGGGCTGGCCACGCTGAGCATGCCTCGACTTTGGACGAGGTGATGGAACAGCAGCGGGTGCATCTGCTCACCTATGCGGATGTGTTTGAGCGGAGTCCGCAGTGGCTGGAAGCCGATTGGTTGCGGGATCGTGCGGTGCAGTTTTTTGTGATGAATCAGCACATTTCCGCAGCGGATGCTCAGCGTGCTGCCATTACGGCCTTCATCGATTTGGGCGATCGCTCTGAGGTGATCGATAGTTGGATGGGCCTTTCACACATGTACCGGGCGCGTGGGGAGCTCCGACAGGCTCACGCCGCTGCTGAGGAGGCCGCAGCGTTGGGCAGTCAGGAAGCGTCGCGGTTGGCTGCCCAGATTGACCAGGAGATGGAGTGATCTCCTGGTCGGTTCGTGCGGCCGACTAAAGCTGGGCGATATACGCAGCGACGTCGCGGGGGTCGGTGTCGGGATGTGCACTCATCCAGGGCCCGTGCCAGTTGTCGTGAGCTAGCCTGCGGTAGGCATCCAAAGTGCGTTCCTGCAGGCTACTGTCGCTTTCGTAGGCGTCGAGAGCTCTGCTCGTGTCGGCTTCTGCCCGTCGTTGTGCGCGCTGGGCAGCCAGATCAGCATCGGTGCCTAGGAGGATAGTCAGGTCAGGTGCGGGCAGGCCGAAGCGGCCGAACTCCAGGTCTGCGACGAAGCGCTGCCCTTCGACGCTGTCGAGCCGTGCTGCTGTGTAGGCGGCATTGCTTGCAACGTATCGGTCGAGCAAAAGCACATCGTGTTCGTGCGTGCCGCCGGGTGCGTAAGACAGCAGGGTGTCTTTGTACCCGTAGCGGTCGAGGGCGAACAGTAATGCCATCGCGTGGATGGACTCGACGGTGTCACCAAGCTTGTGCTTGAGTGCATCGGCGGCGAGGTCAGCGTGCAGCGTGCCATACCTGGGGAACGCTTGAACGCTCACTGGCCGATCGATGAGTCCCGTCAGCGCACGCACCAGGGTGTTTTTACCGGCGCCGTCAATTCCTTCAATTGCGATGATCATGTTTAGTAGCGGTAGTGCTCTGGCTTGTAAGGGCCAGCGACGTCGACGCCAATGTATTCGGCTTGTTCCTTGGTCAGTTCGGTGAGGGTGCCGCCGAGTGCTTCGACATGGATACGCGCGACCTTTTCGTCGAGGATCTTGGGCAGACGATAGACCTGCTTGTCGTAGTTGGCGTGGTTGTTGAACAGTTCGATTTGGGCGATCGTCTGATCCGCGAAGGAGGTGGACATGACGAAGCTGGGGTGGCCGGTGGCGTTGCCCAGGTTCAGCAGGCGGCCTTCGGACAGGACGATGATGGCGGTGCCGTTGGGAAGGATGAACTCGTCGACCTGTGGTTTGATCTGCACGCGCTGGACGTCGTCGCGGTGCAGCAGGGAGTGCATGTCGATTTCGTTGTCGAAATGGCCGATGTTGCCGAGCACGGCGTGGTCTTTCATCTTCAGCATCTGCTCGAATGTGATGATGCCCAGGTTGCCGGTGGCGGTGATGACGATGTCGGCGTCGGCGATAGCGTCATCGACGTGGACGACGGGGAAGCCGTCCATGAGCGCTTGGAGGGCGTTGATGGGGTCTGCTTCAGTGACCTTGACGCGGGCGCCTTGCCCGGCCATGGCTTCGGCACAGCCCTTGCCAACATCGCCGTAACCGCAGATGAGGACGCTCTTGCCGCCCATGAGCATGTCGGTGGCGCGGTTGATGCCGTCGATGAGGGAGTGGCGGGTGCCGTATTTGTTGTCGAACTTGGACTTGGTGACGGCGTCGTTGACGTTCATAGCGGGGAAGGGCAGGGTGCCTTCCTCAGCGAAGTGGTAGAGGCGGTGCACGCCGGTGGTGGTTTCTTCGGTGACGCCGCGGACGGCTTCTGCGATGCGGCCCCAGCGGCCGGGTTCGCGTTCGAGGACCTCGCGCAGCATGCCAAGGAAGGCGATGTGTTCGTCGGAGTCATCGGCGGTGGCCTCGGGTACGCGGCGGTCGTTTTCGTATTGGCGCCCGCGGATGACGGCCATGGTGGCATCGCCACCGTCGTCGAGGATCATGTTGGGCAGGATCTCGTTGCCTTCAGCATCTGTGCCCCAGCTAAAAATCTGGTCGAGGCACCACCAATACTCGTCGAGGGTTTCGCCCTTCCACGCGAAGACCGGCACACCATTGGGTTGCTCGACGGTGCCGTCACCGACGACAACTGCTGCGGCGGCCTCGTCTTGGGTGGAGAAAATGTTGCAGGAGGCCCAGCGCACGTCTGCGCCCAGTGCGGTGAGGGTTTCGATAAGTACGGCCGTCTGGACGGTCATGTGGATGGAGCCTGCAATACGGGCACCTTTGAGCGGCTGCTCCTCGGCGTATTCGCGACGCAGCTCCATGAGGCCTGGCATTTCGTATTCGGCGAGGCGGATCTGGTGCCGGCCGGCGTCAGCCAGGCTCAAGTCCGCGACCCGAAAATCAGTGAAGGCGTCGGTGTTGGTGCTGTTCTGCGTACCGTGGGGCACAGGGGTCTCCTTAGGGATTGGTTGTGGCGCTTGTAGCAAGCTTCTCGATCGATTGTAATTGTGCGAAGCGGCCCGCCGACATAGGGAGTGCGACAGCCGCCGGCAAACTGAAGAAACTTTAAGTTTTCTTAGATAATGCGGGGTGACAAGCTGCCGAGATGCCTAGTGGGAACCCTTAGCTCAGGGCTTCGATGTAGGCCTCGATATCGACGTCCATGTCAACGTTTTCCAGTAGCTCAAGTGCAGCCTCGTTCAGCGCCTCATCGCCGTGACCTATAAGCGTCCGAATGAAGGGGTACTCCTCAACGACGTCGCCAGCACTATAGGGTGCACCTGCCCAAATGGCGGCGATCGTCGCGGCGCATAGTCCCCGCGCATAGTCCTCGTCGTCGCCGAGGTCACCGCCACTAAGACCCTGCGCTAACGCGCAGGCATCGCCGATGGCTTCCACCTGATCGTCAGGGTCGAGACTGTCGATTTCATCAAGGAAATCTACCGTGAATTCCTGTCGGAAAATGATGTCGTCCCACGCTCCCATTGAGCTGCTCTCTTTCGCTTTCTTTTGGCCTGTTCGAGTGTTACTCTTCTTAGCGGGTATGGACTTCATGGAAGACCATAACGATTCTAAGGTTTTTTAATAATTCTCTTAGGATTGTGTGTGATCTTTCGGGCCGCTTCCTGGCTTTCACAACCAGGGTACGCCTTTTCGACGTCCACATGAGCACGAGCCACTTGATCCACATCGGCCACCTAGATATTCACAGATATTCGCTGCCTCAGTTTCACCAAGCGACTTACAGGGAAAAGACCTGCAGGAGTACCGACCATGAGGTCCAACATTGGCATCTTATTATCGTGCGCGGCAGCTGGGTCTGTCGTCGCCGGCGGCATCGCATTTTCTTCAATGAATAATGACGCCGCACCGTCAGCGGAGGATTATCACATCGATGTCGCTGCTCGCGCAGGGTTCACCGTAACCTCGAAGGAGAGCTCGCCGTCCTCAGACCCGCTGATGCCTCCGAACGCGTCTGCGCAGAGCTCCACCACATCTCCCTCGCGGACCTTCAGCGCCAACCAGGAATTCCAACCCCCGCTGTTGCGTGAAAGCGCTGCTCGAGTGGCCCCCTCGGTAGGCGCTGGACGTGCCTCAACTGCGCGGGAGCGCACGACGACCACGGAGAACACCACCACGGATACTCCGGCAGCCCCCTCACGCTGGCAGGAGTTCATGAACATCCTGAACTCCAACGCCGCGTTGGAAACCAACGTCTACTACGGTGGCGTTCAAATTGTGCGAGTGACGGACACCGGCCTGTGGATGCTCATGCGCACCAATGAATATGGCGAACCCATCGAGATCATGCAAAGCGGCTCTAACCCCGAAAGCCCTGTCTCTTTGCTCAACTTTGATGCTTTGGATCCGTGGGAAGATGTAGACATGACCCCGGATGGCACCGGAGCGCTGCCTGACGCTGTGGACACACTCGCGGATGCCGACACCCTCGACACTGCAGAGGTCGAGGATACCGCAAGCACTGAGGACACAGACACCGATGCTGAAGCAGTAGATACTTTAGATACTGAGGATTCGACCGGCACCGCGAGCGATGGCGCCTAAGCATCCAGCGCTAGATAGCAAAAAGGTTGGTCGGAGCCACCCCACTGTGTGACCCCGACCAACCTTTAACGTATTGCTAGAAACAGGCCATTTTAGGCATGTGTTGCAACAAACAACTGTCCGCTGCCCTCGAGCACAACCTGTGCGTTTCCAGCAGGAATCCATGCGGCCTGACCGGCACACAGGTCCAGAACCGTCGCGGCGTCATCAGCCTTCACAGTGCCCTCGGTGCACACGATGATCGTCGGAGTACCCGTAGGTACCTCCCAGCGGCCATCAAGCTCCACGCGTGTCAGTGCAAACTCATCGATCGGAACCGGGTAACGGACGACACGGGCACCCTCCACCACGGACTCTTCCCCCGCCAAACGGGCATCCTCCAAAGTGTCGAAGTTCAGCACCTTCACCAACTCCGGCACGTCAACGTGCTTGGACGTCAATCCGCCGCGCAACACGTTGTCCGAATTCGCCATGATCTCAACGCCCAAGCCCCGTACGTACGCGTGCAGGTTGCCGGCATCCAAATACAAAGCCTCGCCGGGCTGCAAGGTCAACTTGTTCAGCAGCAACGCACCCAAGACACCCACGTCCCCGGGATACATTTCATTGAGCTCAACGATGTTGCTTAAGGCCTCGCGCATCCACTGCGGGACTTCCCTCGCAGAATCATCAAGCACCGCACGCGCACTAGCCACCACAGCACTGATCAGCTCAACACGGGCCGCAGGTGGGATAGTGATCCACGTGGTAAACAACGCCCGAACATTGTCACCCGAATCCTGTGCTACCGAATCCGCGGGAGCATCCGGCAGCAGGGAACGATAACGCTCCAGCTCGGGGCACGCCAACACATCAAACAGTTCATTAGTCAACGGCACTGGACGGAACCCCGCCATCGCCTCGAACTCGCTTAGAGCAACGATCAACTCGGGTTTGTGATTGTCGTCTTTGTAGTTGCGGTGCGGTGCGTTGAGGGCAATACCGGCCTCGTTTTCGCGGGCATAGCCCTCTTTCGCTTGTTCACGGGAAGGGTGCGCCTGCAGGGACAACACGTCATCGGCAGCGAGCAGCTTGAGCAAAAATGGCAATCCCTGGCCCTGATCGGCAGTGTTCCCCAGACTATGAATGGGGTCGTCAGCGATGACATCGATCAGCGTCCGATCCCCCACCAGTGAAGGAGCAAGGGGATGTGCCCCGAACCACATTTCTGCTTCGCGCTGGTCAGTGGGTTCTGCCCCACGCAAGCGTGCCAAAGCCGTGCGGGAGCCCCACGGGTAGTTTCGGACAATACCAGTGAGCAACTGCATGTGTGTCTTAACCTTTGTGGTGTATTTAGGCGCGGATGATACCCAGAATCTCTTCGACGAGAGCATCAACCTGCTCAGATGTTTCGCCTTCAACATTGAGGCGCAGTAGCGGTTCGGTGTTGGAGGCACGAATGTTGAACCAAGCGGGCGTGCCCTTCAGGTCCACCGTGACGCCGTCGAGGGTGTCTGTGGACTCGATGCGGTCGGCAAATGCATCAAGCACGGCCTGGGTGCGCTCTGCACCAGCCTCTGCGCTGGCCAGGCGAGAATTAAGCTCGCCGGATGCAACGTAGCGTTCGTAATCTTTCATCATGACGCTGAGCGGCTGTTCCTGGCTGCCCAAGGCAGCTAGGACGTGCAAAGCGGCCAGCATGCCCGAATCCGCATTGAAGAACTCGCTGAAGTAATAGTGGGCGGAGTGCTCGCCGCCAAACACAGCACCGGTTTCGGCCATCTGTGCCTTGATGAAGGAGTGACCGACGCGGGTTCGCACAGCGGTGCCGCCCTTTTCGGCGATGAGCTCGGGCACGGCCTTGGATGTGATCAGATTGTGGATGATGGTTGCACCCGGATTATCAGCCAAGTAGCGTTCGGCGACGATGGCGCACACAGCGGAGGGGCTGACGGCCTCGCCGCGTTCATCGACGACGAAGCAACGATCGGCGTCACCATCAAAGGCCAGGCCAATGTCTGCTTTTTGCTCGACGACAAAGCGCTGAAGATCAACCAGGTTGGAGGGCTCCAACGGGTTGGCTTCGTGGTTCGGGAAGTTACCGTCAAGCTCAAAGTACAGGTCGACGATCTCAATGGGCAGGCCCTTGAAGACTTCCGGAACAGTCAAGCCGGCCATGCCGTTGCCTGCGTCCACGGCGACCTTCAACGGGCGGATGTTGCGCAGGTCGACCAGCTCGCGCAAGTACTCGGCGTAGCTGCCGAGCATGTCGCGGTCTTCGATGGTGCCTGGGGTGGACTCGTAGGGCTCCACGCCCTGGACTAGGTCGTCGATGATGGTCTTCAAACCACTGTCTTGGCCGACGGGGCGGGCACCTGAACGGCACATTTTGATCCCGTTGTATTTCGCAGGGTTGTGGCTAGCGGTGAACATGGCGCCGGGACACTCCAGCACACCACTTGCGTAGTAGAGCTCGTCGGTGGATGTGAGGCCGAGGGCAATAACATCCAGCCCTTGGCTTGCTACGCCCTCGCCGAAGGCTGCGGACAGCTGAGGCGAGGAATCGCGCATATCGTGGCCCACCGCGACGACGCGGGCACCTTCGGTTCGCATGAGACGGCCGAAGGCCGCTCCGGTTTCACGCATGAAGTCGGCGTCAAAACCATCTTCGCCGACGACACCACGGACGTCGTAAGCCTTAATGACGGCCTCGACGGATTCGCGAGTGCGCATTATTCTCCTCAAATATGGGACAATTGACCCCACTAGCCTAGTAGGTTGTGGCTAGGTTGTTTAATCCTCGTCCGAAGACACCAAGCGCAGGTGGCCGCGTTCGCCCTTGCCGGAGCGCTGGCTCGCGTCTTTGGTGGCGTTGCGATCTGTGCCTTGTTTCGTATTGTGCGCGGGGTGGCTACTGCGGTACTCGGTTGCGGGGCTGTCGGCGACCAAACCACTGGGGTGACGTACGGCTTCGCGTACTGCCTTTGCTAGCGCCGTGAGGTCATCGTCATCGTCGTCGATGGTGATGTCGTCTACTCGTAGAAGCTCCCATCCAAGGGGGGCTGTAATTTTTTCGGCGTGATGCTCGCAAAGGTCCCAGCTATGGGGTTCGCTTGTCGCAGCCAGGGGGCCGACTACTGCTGTGGATTCGGCATAGGCGTAGGTGAGCGTCGCTACGGCGGGTTTGCCGCAGCCGGGGCGGGAACAACGTCGGAATTGACTCACGTCCGCCAAGTCTAGACCTGAAGTTGAGAGTCTGCATTCGGCGCGCCGAACACTGCCCCCACCGGTTACCGGTTTAACCTTGAGGCCATGAGAAATCGCCATGGTGTCCGGGGTCCAGTCTTGCCCCAAACCGTGCCGATATATAAAAGCCGAAGCGATCTTTTTGACGCCGCGGTGCTGGAGGCTTACGGCCCGATCGCTCGGAAATTTCCGCAGCAGCTGGAATCTATTGACGTCGCAGTGGATTTGATCCCCCGCATGCGCTTCATGGAGATCTATCCCGAAGAGGTAATCTCTGACGGTCCGGTGCCATTGGGACGCGTTATCCCGGCCGGTGTCGACCATCGCGGTAAGCCCACGCGTGCACGTTTGGTTGTCTTCCGGCAGCCCATAGAGCAGCGGTGCGCCGATTCAAAGGAACGCGCCGAGTTATTGGCCTATGTATTGACATCCCTTGCGGCGACATATCTTAACGTTGACCCGAGCGTCATCGACCCCGATTTTGAGCGCTTCTAGCCCCCACCGGACCGGCCCAATACCTGGTGAAGATATAGAAAAACCCGCAGTGACTGCGGGTTTAATTTTAAGAAATCTGCTTTTTCAAGCGGCGGCGCTCACGCTCAGAAAGCCCGCCCCAGATTCCGAAACGCTCATCGTTGAGTAGTGCATACTCCAGGCATTCATCGCGAACCGAGCAGGCTTGGCAAATGCGCTTGGCTTCGCGGGTGGAGCCGCCCTTTTCTGGGAAGAAAGCCTCTGGATCTGTTTGAGCGCAGAGTGCATATTCCTGCCACTCTTGCTCGACAGCCTGGAACAATGCGTCCATTCTGGCCACACCTCCAGTAGTGCGTGCACTACGGAGAGACGCGTCGTTTGCAAAGTCTTCCACGAACGCTCCTCGCTCCTAGCCGGGAAACCCAGTCTCTACCGAATCCTTGACCACATGCCGATCGGACGGGCGGCCAATATCAACCATAGTTTTATCAACATCTAGTGGAGCCAGTCTACATATAAACCAGCTCCGTTACACAAATGTGATTACACACCCCCGGAGGGTGACACGTCAAGGAAAAAAGACAATCTTCCCCAAAACCTGGGGAAATGCCACCGCACTGAGTTCACAGCAGTCACACAAACCCCAAGAGAAACTTTTTTCCACTTCCCCTCGCAGGCAACCCTGCCGCCCGGGGGTAAAAGCAGGGGCACTACATATAGTGGTAGCCCTGGATAAAAAATCAAGATACAGATGTGGCTCATTGAACCGCACCTGTTAGGGCAGCCATTGGCAAACCGATAGTCGCATGCGAAAGCAACAACAGGCCAGCGTCGGAGCTTAAGCGTCCGTACTAAAACGAATACCTGCGTCCGGAATGACAACCCCAGGCCACACGCGCATCCCGTTGCGCAACTCGCAGCGCGCACCAATCTGCGCACCTTCACCGATCACGGCGTCAACAATTCGCGCGTTAGCGCCAATGTGCACACCAGAAGAAATAATCGAATCCTTGATGTAGGCGCCGGGCTCAACCGTCACGCCGTCAAAAATGACAGAGTCATCAATACGACAACCCGCACCGATCTCCGTGCCACGACCAACCGTCGTACCACCCAGAAGCCACACGCCGTCCTTCACACCGGCAGCCTCATCCACAAGGCACTCCCCCGTGCGGCCCTCCAGCAGAGGAGACGGCGCAATGCCCCGAACCAAATCAGAGCTACCCCGGACGAAATCCTCCGGAGTACCCATGTCACGCCAATACGCGTTATCGACATAGCCAAACACGCGGGCGTCTTCTTCCAAAAGACGCGGGAACACTTCGCGTTCCACACTCACCACACGACGGGCAGGGATTTGCTCGATAATCGAACGGCGGAACACGTAGCAACCAGCATTAATCTGATCGGTCGGCGGATCCATCGTCTTTTCCAAAAACTCAATAACGCGGCCATCACAATCAGTCGGCACGCAACCAAACGCGCGCGCATCAGGCACCCGAACCAAATGCAAGGTCACATCCGCCTGCTTTTCCTCATGGGTAGCGAGCACCTTCGACAGATCCGTGCCCCCAAGCACATCACCGTTAAAGACCATCACGTTGTCGTAACGCAAACGGTCATACACGTTCCGGATCGCCCCGCCCGTGCCCAGCGCAGTTTCCTCAACGACATACTCAATCTCGAGGCCGAGTTCGGAACCATCGCCGAAGTACTCTTCGAAAACCTCAGCATGATAGGACGTACCCAACACAACGTGGGTAATCCCCGCAGCCTTAATGCGGCCAAGCAGGTGCTTGAGAAAAGGTGCGTTAGCGACCGGGAGCATCGGCTTCGGAGTCGACACGGTCAACGGACGCAGCCGCGTGCCCTTCCCGCCGACCAAAATGACAGCGTCGGTACGCGATGCAATATCCATCTCAATTTCTCCTTAAAGTCCTGCGAAGCCGTGCAGAGGCAACAGCCAAGGTTGCGCGGCACTTCAAACCCAACCACAACGCGGCCCTCAAGGGAAAGTGCCACACGGCTGGGTAGCGGTCCGCCTGAAAACGATACGCGCTCTCATGGTGCGCCGGCAGCATCAACTCCGGATGCTCACCAGCCACATGCCCCTTAGCGTGCTCGATGACAGAGGAAGGAACAAACACATTCGACCAACCCGCGCGGCCGAAACGATCCCCCAAATCAACATCCTCCATGTACATGAAGTAGCGCTCGTCGAAACCACCTATCGCCTCAAAGGCATCCCAGCGCACCAACAAGCAGGAACCCGACAGCCATCCGGCCTTATGCTCCACAGTCATATCCTGGTCAGCCTTGTACGCCCGAGTCCACGGATTCGACGGCCACACCCCAGACAACAACGCATGCCCGATACCATTGCCCAACGTCGGCACCGCGCGCGCCGAAGGATACGCGCTGCCGTCCTCTTCCTTAATATATGGGCCCAAAGACGCGGCGCCCGGGTGCCTCGACGCGGCGTCAATAAGCGCATCAATGCTTCCGGGGGAAAAAAGCACATCCGGGTTGGAAATGAGGAAAAACTCACCGTCAATTTCGCACCGCTCAACCCGAGGCTTCAAAGAACGCACCGCACAGTTAATAGCTGCACCGTAACCAATGTTGCCGCCCGTCGGCAGGAACTCAGCCCACTGGTAGCGGCGCTCGGCAGCCTCCGGGGAACCATCAACCGAACCATTGTCGGCCATCACGAGCAGCACATCCCGCTCGGTTGCCTCTGGTATAGACGCGGCGAAGGCATCCAGGTACTCACCCGGAGAATAGGTGACGGTCACGACCGCCAAAGGTGCTTTCGAAGGGTTATTCACCCTTCACAGCGTATAGACTCCCGCGGCGATGTTTAAGCTAACCCGGCCTAAACCGGCCTGCACTGTATACTCCATGTGTCAACCGCACCGCCCTAGCCGCGGTAGCAGAACACAGCACGACCTGGAGACTTTCACCGTGAGTGACGACCGCCCCACCTCCCAACGCCGGACACGCGCCATCCAAGCGCCACCGTCCGTCGACGCTGCGGTGCGACAAACCGGCCCGAAAGGCGTGCGTGCTGTCCTCGCATTCCTCGCCGTCGTCGTACTGGCACTATCCGGTTTCGGCTACTCCGTCTTCGGGTCAGTCACCAACACTGCCCCCGACCTCAGCCTCGGTGGAGGCAAAGGCTCTAAATTCGGCCACGCAGCCGACGGCGCCTTGGATATTTTGCTCGTCGGTATCGATTCTCGCACCGATGCTCAAGGCAACCCCCTGTCACCGCAGGAAATCGAGATTCTGCGCGCGGGCGATGAGGAAAACGAAAACACCGACACTCTCATGGTCATCCGCGTGCCCAACGACGGTTCCTCTGCCACCGCGATCTCCATTCCTCGCGACACCTACATTCATGACGACGAATTCGGCAACATGAAAATCAACGGTGTCTACGGGGCGCACAAGTCGGACAAAAAAGCTGAGCTCTTTGATTCCGGCCTCACTGACGAAACCAAGCTGGAAAACCAATCCAAGCAGGCCGGCCGCCAAGCCCTCATCAGTGCAATCAGTGATCTGACGGGCGTCACGGTCGACCGCTATGCCGAAGTTGGTTTGCTGGGCTTCGTGCTGCTCACCGATGCTGTCGGCGGCGTTGATGTGTGTCTGAACGAGGCCGTCAACGACGAATTCTCCGGCGCGCACTTCCCCGCCGGCCGCCAGCGCCTCAACGGCCCAGACGCCTTGTCGTTCGTCCGCCAGCGCCACGGCCTTCCGCGCGGTGACCTCGACCGCATCGTCCGCCAGCAGGCGTACATGGCATCTCTGGTGAACTCCGTGCTGTCGACAAACACGCTGTCTAATCCTTCAAAGCTCAACGAGCTTGGTGACGCCGCGCGCCGTTCGCTGACCATTGACTCCGACTGGGACATCATGGGCCTAGCCACCCAACTGTCAAACCTCGCCGGTGGCAATGTTCAGTTCAACACCATCCCGGTGACCAGCATCGACGGCGTTGGCGACTATGGCGAAAGCGTCGTCACCGTGGATTCTGATCAGGTGCACGAATTCTTCCGCGATCTGCTCGGCCCCAAGGAGAACGCGGAGCAGAAGAACGACAAGAACAATAAGGGAAATAAGGAAGACACCCCAGCTGACCCGATCCTGGGCTTGGATGTGCACGTCCTTAACGCTTCCACCACCACGGGCATGGCCTCGCGCATCGGCACCGCGTTGCAGAAGAAGGGCTACCAGATCGGTGATATCGGAAACGCCCCCGCTGGTTTGTATGCCGAAACGCAAGTGCTCACCGCCGACGCGGATGATCCTCTGGTCAAAGACCTTGCCCGCACGTTGGGCAACGTGCCGATCGTCGTCACTGGTTCGCTGGAAAAGGGCGAAGCTGTGGTTGTCGCGGCAGCTGACTACGACGGCCCCATTGCCAACGACCAGGAGGTCGCAAACTCTGAAGAGTTCCAGGCTGTCGATGATTCCGCCACTGATGGCAGTGCCGTCAGCGGGACGGTTGCTGGTATTCCGGGCACTGAGGAAGAAATTGTCTCCCCCACCATCAGCGCCGGCGGTGACGGCCCACGCTGCGTGAACTAGCCGTTCATGTAGTCCGGCGGAGCACGGGGACACCCCGCAACTAAGCTGTGATGCATGAGTTTCCTCAGCCACCTAGATGACCTCAGCACGCCTCGCCTGACGGTATATAACGAAGTAGACGGCAGCCGCCTAGATTTTTCCGGCGCCACCCTGGACAACTGGGCCTCCAAAGTGGCGAACATGCTGCGCGACGAATACGACCTCGAACCGGGCGACAGCGTTGGGATGTTGCTGCCCAACGGCTGGGCCTATGCCGTGATCGCCCTTGGCGCGTTGAAGGCAGGCATGCACATTGTTGATCAGCCCCAGGCACTGACGTTTATCAGCGCCCAGCAGGTTGACACGTTTTCTAGTGATGACGCCGAGATGGTCGCCGTGATCAGCGATCATCCGCTGGGCTTGGGGGTCACCGAAACTGGCGGTTCGCTGCCCCAGTGGGCCGAGGATTTCTTCCCCCTCGTGCGCACTTATCCTGACCACTACCCGCACGCGTGCCAACCGTTGCCTGATCTTGTCGGGACGACGAACGACTGCCCTGGGCGGCGCGTGCTGTCCTGTGGATGGTCGGATGCGGCGACATTCCGCGACGTCATTATCCTTCCGATTGCTGCGGGTGGTTCAGCGGTGACCGTGCTTAGTGACGGTGAGGTCAGCGAGCAACGCCTGCGCCACATCCGCGAAGCTGAAAAGTGTTGATACTCTAAAGCACATGGCTGAAGTGCGCTTCGACAATGTCACCATCCGTTACCCCGGGGCGGACTCCCCCACCGTTGAGGGGCTTAATCTGTCGATACCCGATGGGGAGTTTCTGGTGTTAGTGGGCCCATCCGGCTGCGGAAAGTCCACCTCGCTGAGGGCTATCGCGGGGTTGGAAGAGGTGGAATCCGGCGCGATCTACATCGATGGCGAAGACGTCACCGGGTGGGAGCCTGCCCAGCGGGACATCGCCATGGTGTTCCAAAACTATGCCTTGTACCCGCACATGACTGTGGCCGGGAACATGGCCTTCGCCCTTAAGCTCGCGGGTGAAGACAAGTCAGTGATTGAACGCAAAGTCGCGGAGGCTGCGGAGCTTTTGGGCCTCACCCCCTACCTTGATCGCAGGCCGAAGGATTTGTCCGGTGGCCAGCGGCAGCGTGTCGCCATGGGACGAGCGATCGTGCGCAACCCCAAAGTGTTTTTGATGGACGAGCCGCTGAGTAACCTGGATGCGCAGCTACGCGTCCAGACCCGTACCGAGCTGGCTGCATTGCAGCGCCGCCTGGGCACCACCACTATTTATGTCACCCACGATCAGGTTGAGGCCATGACGATGGGTGATCGTGTAGCGGTGCTCAAAGACGGAGAGCTTCAGCAAGTAGCTCCGCCGCGTGAGCTCTATGATCGCCCAGCGAATGCTTTCGTGGCGTCCTTTATTGGTTCGCCGTCGATGTCGTTGATGCCCTCCGAACATCCGTCCCTCGGCCGGGTCATCATGGGTGTGCGCCCCGAGCATGTGCGCGTGGTTGATCCCAGCGCTGCTGGCGAACCTGCTGCCTCTGCGGGCACTGGATCTGAGGGGGTTTCCCTCGACGTCGTTGTCGATATTGTGGAAGAGCTAGGTTCCGAAAGCTACGTCTATGCCCACCCATCCGGGGGTGGGGATCTCACTATCGTGGCGAAGCTGCATTCTGGCCCCTCACCTGCGCCGGGCACTGAGCTGCAGTTTAAGTTCGATCACGCACACGCACACTTCTTTAACCCCGAAACCGGTGTCCGAGTCGACGCCTGACGCTAAGCTTGCTCACAAGCATCCATTTAGCGGCGCCTAGGTCACACGACCATGGTTGCCGCGCGCCGAGTGGGAAGAAGAACCTATGAAGACCAACCGCAAGATGTTCCGCGCCGTCGCAGCCACCACCCTCGTGGGTGGACTGTTCCTCGCTAGTTGCTCCAGCGACAACAGCAGCTCTGCTCCCGCAACGGACAGCAAGGCATCCGAAGGCACCGCGGACCGCGGCCCCATCACCTTCGCAATGGGTAAGAACGACACTGACAAGGTCATCCCGATCATTGAAAAGTGGAACGCAGAACACCCTGACGAAAAGGTTGAGCTCAAGGAGCTAGCCGGTGAGGCCGACGCCCAGCGCGAAACCCTTGTTCAGTCCCTGCAGGCTAAGAAGGACGACTACGACGTCATGGCACTCGACGTCGTCTGGACCGCAGAGTTCGCCGCTAACCAGTGGATCGCTCCCCTGACCGGCGACCTCAAGGTAGACACCAGCGATCTGCTGCAGCCGACTGTTGACTCCGCCACCTACAAGGACACCCTCTACGCCCTGCCGCAGAACACCAACGGTCAGCTGCTGTTCCGCAACACCGAGCTTGCACCCAACGCTCCGGAAAAGTGGCAGGATCTGGTCGATGCTTGTGGCGAGGTTAAGGACAAGGACTGCCTGCTGCTCCAGCTCAAGCAGTATGAGGGCCTGACCGTCAACACCACCGACTTCATGGAAGGCTGGGGCGGCAGCGTCCTCGACGGTGAAGAAATCACCGTCGATTCCCCTGATTCCCAGGCTGGCCTCCGAGCTTTGGTTGATGGCTACAAGGACGGCGTCATCGCCAAGTCCGCCACCGCCACCACCGAGGAAGAAACCAACCTTGCGTTCGTGGCTGGCGATACTGCCTTCGCCATCAACTGGCCCTACATGTACGACAACGCTGTCGAGTCCGAGGCCACCAATGGCAAGTTCGAAGTCCAGCCGCTGGTCGGCAAGGACGGTGTTGGTACCTCCACCCTGGGCGGTTACAACAACGCCATCAACGTCAACTCCAAGCACAAGGCAACCGCTCTGGACTTCATGAAGTTCATCGTGAACAAGGAGAACCAGACTTCCTTCGCCGAGGCTGCTTTCCCGCCGGTGTTGGCAAGCATCTACGACGACAATGCTCTGGTTGAGAAGTTCCCCTACCTGCCTGCCCTGAAGACCTCCCTGGAAAACGCTGCACCGCGCCCGGTGTCTCCGTTCTACCCGGCGATCTCCAAGGCTATTCAGGACAACGCTTACGCCGCTATCACTGGTGACAAGAGCGTTGAGGACGCCACCAAGGACATGAAGGCTGCGATCAAGAACGCATCCAAGTAGCGCCTCGCACGCAACCTCAGGTTTTTAAGCCCTGCTCCACTGTTCGGAGCAGGGCTTTTAGCTTGCTATAGAGGGAATGTTGTTACCCGGGTTACGGCTGGCCACGCGGTAGGGTGGAGGGCATGAAACAGTCGCGTTCAGCTGCGCTGCTCATCGCCCCCACGCTGCTTGTGCTGGCGGTGGTGATTGGCTACCCGATCACCCGGGCCATGTGGTTGTCCTTCCACGATGATAAGGCCCTTGATCCTGTCACCGGGATGTTTACCGAGAGCGGTTTTGCGGGCTTTGATCACTATATTTACTGGTTGACTCAGCGGTGTATGACCGCCAGCGGCGAGGTTGGCGCCTGCCCGTCGGGTGTGATCGCTTCTGATTTTTGGCCGGCGGTCCGGATCACTATTTTCTTCGCGGTTGTGACTGTCGCCTTGGAAACGGTGTTGGGTTTTTGGATGGCGACGGTGATGAACAAAGAGTTCCGCGGGCGCGGCTTGTTGAGGGCTGCTGTGTTGGTGCCGTGGGCTATCCCGACGGCTGTGACGGCGAAGCTGTGGCAGTTCATTTTCGCTCCCCGTGGCATCGTGAATTCTCTTTTGGGTACTGACATTGGGTGGACGACTGACCCGTGGGCTGCTCGTACTGCTGTGATTGTGGCGGATGTGTGGAAGACCACCCCCTTTATGGCTTTGCTAATTTTGGCTGGTCTGCAGATGATTCCGCGGGGTGTGTACGAAGCAGCCCGGGTCGATGGAGCGTCGACGTGGCAAATGTTCCGGTCGATTACTTTGCCTTTGGTGAAGCCTGCGCTGATGGTGGCTGTGTTGTTCCGAACCTTGGATGCTTTGCGCATGTACGACTTGCCGGTGATTTTGGTGTCGGCTAGTTCAAATGCGCCTACTGCGACTATTAGCCAATTGGTGGTTGAGGATATGCGCCAGGGGCATTTCAATTCGGCTTCTGCGCTGTCGACGTTGGTGTTTCTATTCATTTTTGCCGTGGCGTTCGTCATGGTGAAGTTTTTGGGTGCTGACGTCGCGGGGGCTACGCGCCGCACGTCGACTGCGCGTCCACAGGTAAAGCATTCGTTGCCGTCTGGCCCGAGTGTCGTTGAGCTTAAGGGTTAAAGGTGTTGCGTGATGTCTAAAGTGTCTTCTTCTGCTCGTCGGCGTCGTGGGGGGCGTGCGTCGATGGTGCGCACATATGTGGACGTTATGGCTATTTTGGTGTGGGGTTTGGCGCCTTTTTATTGGATGTTGGTGACAGCATTTAGGGATAAGTCGCATACCTTTGATACGACTCCGTGGCCCACGCATGTCACGTTGCAGAATTTTGCTGATGCTCTGTCAACGGATAAGGGTAATGATTTTTTGAGGGCTATCGGCAACTCTTTGTTGGTCGGTGGTGTTACTACCGTTCTTGCAGTATTGGTGGGTGTTTTTGCCGGCTATGCCTTGGCCCGTTTGAACTTTAGGGGCAAGGGTATTGTAACGGGCATTGTGCTCGCAGCGTCAATGTTTCCCGGCATCGCATTGGTTACTCCCCTGTTTCAGTTGTTTAGTGACATTGGGTGGATTGGTTCTTACCAGGCGCTGATTATTCCGAATATTTCTTTTGCACTGCCGCTAACGATTTACACCTTGATTAGCTTTTTTAAGCAGTTGCCGTGGGAGTTGGAAGAGGCCGCCCGTGTGGATGGCGCTAGCCGTTTCCAGGCGTTTCGTTTGGTGTTGCTGCCTTTGGCTGCGCCAGCGTTGTTCACCACCGCAATTTTGGCCTTCATCGCTTCGTGGAACGAGTTCATGTTGGCCAAGCAGTTGTCCAGTGATGCAACTGAGCCGGTGACTGTGGCGATTGCGCGCTTCTCGGGCCCGAGTTCTTTCGAGTTCCCTTATGCCGCGACGATGGCGGCGGGTGCGCTGGTCACGGTTCCGTTGGTGATTATGGTGCTTGTATTCCAGCGCCGGATCGTCGCGGGGCTTACTGCTGGTGGTGTGAAGAGCTAGTTTTGCCCACCGGTGAGTCGACGGCGGAGTGCTTCGTCTTTGCGTAGCACTTCGTCGTTCATTTTTTGTTGGTAGTTTTTCATCTGCTGCAGCAGTTCGGGGTTGGCTGCGGCAAGGATTCGTGCTGCCAGGAGGCCTGCGTTTTTCGCTCCGCCGATGGATACTGTCGCGACGGGTACTCCTGCGGGCATTTGGACGATGGACAGCAGAGAGTCCATGCCGTCGAGGTCTTTGAGTGCCCGGGGGATTCCGATGACGGGCAGGGGTGTTGCTGCCGCGACCATGCCGGGTAGGTGTGCTGCTCCGCCCGCGCACGCGATGATGGCTTTCAGTCCGCGGTCGGCTGCTTGTTCTGCGTAGGCGAGCATGCGCGCAGGGGTGCGGTGGGCTGAGACGACCCCTACTTCGAAGGGGATGCCAAATTCCGCGAGGACTTCGGCGGCGGGTTGGACGGTGTCCCAGTCGGAGTCGGAGCCCATTATCAGGCCGACGAGGGGTGTGGGGTTATTCATGTTTAGTTCCTTCCTTGGGCTTCGTTGATGCCACCAACGACGATTGCTGCTGCCTCGGTGGCGCGCTGGAGGGTGGCATCGGGGTCTGTTCCGCAGAGGTTGACGTGCCCGACTTTGCGCCCGGGGCGCGCTTGCTTGCCGTAGACGTGTACCTTGACGTCTGGGTAAAGGTTCATGACGTCGCGGGCGCCTTGGGTGTCGCCGAGGGTATTTGCCATCACGACTGTGGGGGCGAGGAGCGATGTGTCGCCTAGTGGCCAGCCGAGGACTGCGCGGAGGTGTTGCTCGAATTGGGATGTGACGGATCCGTCTTGGGTCCAGTGGCCGGTGTTGTGGGGCCGCATGGCTAGTTCGTTGACGAGGACTCGTCCGTCTTTTTCTTGGAAGAGTTCTACCGCGAGCACGCCGGTCACGCTCAGGCTGGTGGCAATGTACTCGGCCAGTTCGGTGAGTGCTTCCAGCCCTGTACCTGCGGGGGCGTCACTGCCCAGGCGTTCGGAGATCCAGGGTTGGGGTAGGGCTGCTGCTGGGGCTTGGGCTGTGAAGCAGACGCCGTCTTTTTGGACGGAGTCCGCCACTGGCCAGGAGCGTACTTCGCCGGTAGCGCTGCGGGCGCACAGTGCTGACAGTTCGCGCGCCAGGTCGACTTTGCGTTCGGCCATCAGTGGGGTGCCGGCGTCCAGTAGTTCGCCTACGAGGGAAACGATGTCCGCACCTTCGGGGAACCACACGCCTTTGCCGTCGTAGCCTCCGCGTCGTGCTTTGAGGCAAACCTGGCCGCCGACCTGGGCAGAAAATGCTAGGGCATCGTCGATACTGTTGATTGCCGCGAATTCCGGAACGGGCGCGCCTAGCTCGCGGAGGCGTTCGCGCATGAGCAGTTTGTCTTGGGCGTATATCAGCGCGTCTGGTCCAGGGTGGACGTTGATTCCTGCGGATTGGAGGGCGCGCAAGTGTTCGGTGGGGACGTGCTCGTGGTCGAAGGTGACGGCGTCGGAGTCTTCTGCTGCTCGTTGGAGGTCTTCGAGGCTTGTGTAGTCGCCGTGGATGACCTCTGGGATTACCTGGGCTGCGGATGCGTCTGGGGAGCCTGCCAGGACGCGCAGGGTGATTCCCAGTTCGATGGCTGCCGGTTGCATCATGCGGGCGAGTTGGCCGTCGCCGATCACTGTCACGTTAGTCACGTATTCCGACTTTAGCCGGTGTAGATTCCCAGCAGTTCATTGATGCGACGGACGACGGCGCGGTTTTTGGGCACTTTGTGGATGATGTAGGGCCGTCCGTGGTCGATTCGGTGGAGGATGAGTGCCCCGCGGCCACGTTCGACGTGGTCGATGTCGTCGAGGGGTATGTCGAGTTCTTCGGCGAACCATCCTGCGCTGCGGTGGTAAATGCGGTAGTCAGTGACGATGATGCGGCGTCGGCGCGTTGTGATGGCCGGGAGTATGAGTCGCCAGAGGATCACGAATGCCCAGAGCGCTACGAGTGCGTTGTGGGCGCGGGGGTCGATGTTGTGGGCGTCGATGTAGCCGATTGCCATCCATGCCAACCCCGTGGCTGCTATTGCCTCCATTAGGGGGTAGAACAGGGAGGTCATGGGGCTGGTTAAGTCGACGAAAGTGTTTTCGTCCTCGTAGGGCACAAACATCTGGTGGTCCGGTTGTTTGCTTTTAGGAATAGGAGCCGTTGCGCAGCCGGACGTGTTCGACGTCGCCTGCGGATAATTCATGGATGACGCCGCGGGGGTCTTTGACCAGCAGTTGTCCACTGTCTGCAATGTCGGTAACGGTGCCGCTGAGGCTGGTGTCTCCTGGTAGTAGGACGCGCACGTCGGCCCCGATGGTGGCGCATGCTTGGCGGTAGTCGCGAAGCAGGGGTTGGATGTCGCCGCGCGACCAAGCTGACAGCCGCGTGTGAAGTGCGCCCAGCACGCACGCGGCGATGTCTGTGCGATTGAGTGTGTCTGCGCGGGAGGGGTCGGCGAGGGCCAAGGAAATGGCGTGGGGTACGGGTAGTTCCTCTTCGGTAAGCGAGATGTTTAAGCCCAGGCCGATGACGAAGGCGGGCTCGTGGCCGAGGGAGACAGCTTCGGCGAGAATGCCGCAGAGTTTGCGGCCGCCCAGTAGGACGTCGTTGGGCCACTTGAGTACGGCGTCGTATCCGAGTTCTTTGAGCGCGTCGATGATGGCTAGTCCGGTGACCAGCGGCATGGTGCCTAGGTTGTCTATAGCGTCGGCTCCCGGGCGGATGAGGACGGAGAGGATGAGCTGGCTGTTTTCGGGCGCTGTCCATGCGCGTCCCCCACGTCCGTGGCCTGCGGTTTGGTAGTCAGTGAGGGTTGCGGTCCAGGCGGGGGCGCCGTTGTTGGCGGCTGCAACAAGTTCGGTGTTGGTGGACCCCATGGTGGGTGCGTAGTCGATGCGTGCGTAGTGCGGCAGGCTGCGGCGAAGTGCGTCGATATCTAGGGGTTCCCGGCTTGTCATGAGAGCTAGTATAACCCGCCCAAAATATGAGGGATTACTCACATTTAGGGCATTTTCGGGGCGTTTTTGTGGCCAGAAACTAATCAAGCTTCTATAGTTCCAAAACATGACAATTTCCTCATCTTTCCGCATTGATGAACTGAAAGAACCCACCACAGCCACCACGGCGTCAAAAATCGCAGACCTGAAAGCCCGGCGTGCCGAGGCCACCTTCCCCATGGGCTTGCGCGCAGTCGACAAAGTTCACGAGGCCGATCGACTCACCGCCCGTGAACGGCTGGACTACCTGCTCGACGAAGGCTCCTTCGTCGAAACAGACCAATTAGCACGCCACCGCACCCACGCCTTCGGCATGTTTTCCAAGCGCCCCACTGGCGACGGCATTATCACCGGCTGGGGCACCATCGACGGCCGCGAAGTCTGCATCTTCAGCCAAGACGGCACCGTGTTCGGTGGCGCCCTGGGCGAGGTCTACGGCGAAAAGATGATCAAAATCCAGCAACTCGCTGTCGACACCGGCCGCCCCCTCATCGGGCTCTACGAAGGCGCCGGCGCCCGCATCCAAGACGGCGCTGTCTCCCTCGACCTCATCGCCCAGACCTTCTACCACAACGTCCGCGCCTCCGGCGTCGTACCGCAGATCAGCGTCATCATGGGTGCCTGCGCCGGCGGTAACGCCTACTCCCCCGCGCTCACCGACTTTGTGGTCATGGTCGACAAAACATCCAAAATGTTCGTCACCGGCCCCGACGTCATCAAAACCGTCACCGGTGAAGACATCACGCAGGAGGAACTCGGCGGCGCGAGCACCCACATGGAGCTCGCCGGCAACACCCACTACACCGCCAGCAGCGACGAGGAAGCACTCGATTGGGTTCACGACCTTGTCGGCTACCTGCCCAGCAACAACCGCACCCTCGCGCCGATTGAAGATTATGACGCCGAGGAAGGTTCCATCGCAGACAACCTCACCGCCGATGACTTGAGCCTCGACGAAATCATCCCGGACTCCCCCAGCGTGCCTTACGATGTCCGCGACGTCATTGAAAAAATCACCGACGATGGTAACTACCTCGAGATTCAGGAAGACCGAGCAGCTAACGTCGTCATCGCTTTTGGTCGGGTCGAAGGGCAGTCCGTCGGCTTCGTCGCCAACCAACCCACCCAGTACGCGGGCTGCCTTGACATTGACGCCTCAGAAAAGGCTGCGCGCTTCGTCCGGACCTGCGACGCCTTCAACATCCCCATCGTCATGCTCGTTGACGTCCCCGGCTTCCTCCCCGGCGCCGGCCAAGAATACGGCGGCATCCTGCGCCGCGGTGCCAAGCTGCTCTACGCCTACGGAGAAGCAACCGTTCCGAAGATTACCGTCACCATGCGCAAAGCCTACGGCGGAGCCTACTGCGTGATGGGCTCTAAGGGCCTGGGCGCAGACCTCAACCTTGCATGGCCAACCGCGCAAATCGCCGTCATGGGTGCCGCCGGAGCTGTTGGCTTCCTCCACCGCAAAGACATCGCTGAAGCTAAAGCCCAGGGCTTGGACGCTGAAGAACTCGCGGAGCTCATCGCCAGCTTCGAACGCGAATACGACAACTACATGCTCACCCCCTACCTTGCTGCGGAACGCGGCCTGATTGACGCCGTCATCCTTCCCAGCGAAACCCGCGGACAAATCGCCCGCAACCTGCGCTTACTGCGCGATAAAAATGTTGCCCGCCCGGCGCGTAAACACGGAAACATCCCCCTGTAAAAACCCTTGCGATCGGGGCCCAGAGCGGCCGCAGACTCAGTGCGCTGCAGCCGCACGTGCAGCATCATGCTTGGCTGCCATGTTGCTCATCACGATCGCCACCCACACGCTAAACAGCAAGGGCAGCATGGTGAGGTTGAGGTTGTCCGGGTTCAACACCCCATCAAAGACCACTTTGATGCCGTCAATCTCGTGAACCTTGTCTGCTGCATGGGTGAGCTCGTTAAACACCAACTGATAGACGCTCAAATAAATAGTGGACCATTGGATGAAGTACTCCTCCAACTGCGAGTGCGCGGCGGAACGCCTCAACCACGGGATCCTGCGCGCAAGCTTGCGGTGCGCCCACGCCGCACTAATACCCGTCATACATAAAACAATGAGCACCGGCACCATCAAGTGCTCAGTCGACACACTCAACGAGGTGTATATAGCACTTTCGTCCACAGACGGGGCAAGTGCTGCGATCAGGTACACAAGCGCACCCGCACCCACGAGAAACAGCACGAACGTCACGATGCACTCGACTGCGGTCAGCGCCAGCGAACCCATCACCTTGGCAATCAGCCACACTCCATCGCGCCCACGCTCCGGTCGAATAACATGACCGGCCGCAACCATAATCAGCGCAATACCGGCTAGTTGTAAAACAAGATGCATCGCCGCGACCTCACTGCCCAGCAAGCGCTCGGGCCGAAGCAAGGAACACGGTGTAGGCGTGGCTGATCGTTGAGTCAGCATGATCGGGTTTCGAACCAACGAACCCATCATCAATAGTGACGTCGGATAACCCTGCTGACTCAAGTGCTTCGACAAAACCATCACGATTGAAACCGTCGATGGGTGTATCCAGGTGCGCGTGGAAAAACTCCTGCCCCTCATCAAGGTCCGCGACGAACAACCAGCCACCCGGACGCAACAGTGCTGTGCATGAGGCAAGTGCCCCCGCGACGTCATCAATATGATGGAAAGCCATGGAACTGACGATCACATCGACCGGGGCGAACTGCTGGGCGGCCTCGAGGCTATCGACAACAAGCAACCCGCGTTCGCTAGCACGCTCGCGCATCTGGGCGGAAGGGTCAACCCCCACCACGGTCACGGAACAATCCCCACCGCGCGCGTCGACAAGCCCGCGAGCAAACGACGAGCCGAGGACCCCAGTGCCGCAGCCCAAGTCAACAACAGTGACACCATCAGGCCCGCCAGGCAGAGGTGACATCTGAGAGAGCATCTGTGCGGCGAGAGCGCGGGTGCGCTCCAGGCGAATAGGAGTGTCCCACTGGGGTGCTTCTTCATCGAAGTTCGTCATGCCCGCCAGCTTAGGAGCACAGCACGACAAGCACCCCCTCGACGCGGCAATGAGCATCTCATTACCCCCACATTAGTGGGGCAAGCCACGTTTTCGGGAAATTTTTTTCCGTTCAGCCCCCTAAACGCCACCATGAGCCTCTAGACTAAGTCGCATGACCGCTGCACAGATTAACGACGCTTCTGACAAGCCCGACCTCACGACCACCGCTGGTAAGCTCGCCGACCTGCGTTCTCGAATCGCAGAAGCCCATGCCCCCATGGGTCAGGCAGCCATCGAAAAGTCCCACGAGGCCGGCAAGAAGACCGCCCGCGAGCGCATCGAATACCTTCTCGACGAAGGCTCCTTCGTTGAGATCGACGCCCTCGCCCGCCACCGCTCCAAGAACTTCGGCCTCGACGCCAAGCGCCCTGTCACCGACGGCGTCGTCACTGGTTACGGCACCATCGACGGCCGCAAGGTCTGCGTGTTCTCTCAGGACGGCGCCATCTTCGGTGGTGCACTGGGTGAGGTGTACGGCGAGAAGATCGTCAAGATCATGGACCTAGCCATCAAGACTGGTGTCCCGCTCATCGGTATTAACGAAGGCGCCGGCGCCCGCATCCAAGAGGGCGTTGTCTCCCTGGGCCTGTACTCCCAGATCTTCTTCCGCAACACCCAAGCCTCCGGCGTGATCCCGCAGATCTCCCTCATCATGGGCGCATGTGCAGGTGGCCACGTCTACTCCCCCGCACTCACCGACTTCATCATCATGGTCGACAAGACCTCCAAGATGTTCATCACCGGCCCCGACGTCATCAAGACCGTCACCGGCGAAGAAGTCACCCAGGAAGAACTCGGTGGTGCTTCCACCCACATGAGCATGTCCGGCACTTCCCACTACACCGCAGCCGACGATGCAGACGCCCTGGACTGGGTGCGCGAACTGTGCAGCTACCTGCCCAGCAACAACCGCGCAGAAACCCCCCGCATGGAAGCCGACATCATGGTTGGCTCCATCCAGGAAAACATCAACGACTCCGACCTCGAGCTCGACACTCTCATCCCGGATTCCCCGAACCAGCCGTACGACATGAAGGACGTCATCACCCGCATCGCAGACGACGGTGAGTTCTTCGAAATTCAGGAAGGCTACGCCGAGAACATCATCATCGGTTTCGCCCGCGTCGAAGGCCGCTCCGTCGGCATCGTGGCCAACCAGCCGATGCAGTTCGCTGGCTGCCTGGACATCAAGGCCTCCGAAAAGGCCGCCCGCTTCGTCCGCACCTGTGACGCCTTCAACATCCCGATCATCGAGTTCGTCGACGTTCCCGGCTTCCTCCCCGGCACCACACAGGAATACGACGGCATCATCCGCCGCGGCGCCAAGCTGCTGTACGCCTACGCAGAGGCCACCGTCGGCAAGATCACCGTCATCACCCGCAAGTCCTACGGTGGTGCACACTGCGTGATGGGCTCCAAGGACATGGGCGCCGACATCGTGCTGGCATGGCCGACCGCCCAGATCGCCGTCATGGGCGCATCCGGCGCCGTGGGCTTCATCTACCGCAAGGAGCTCAAGGCCGCTGCCGCTGAAGGCAAGGACGTTGCTGCCTTGATGAAGGAATACGAGAAGGAATACGAAGAAACTCTCGTCAACCCCTACATGGCTGCAGAGCGCGGCTTCGTCGACGCCGTCATCCCGCCCTCCGAGACTCGCGGCCAGATCATCGAAGGCCTCCGCCTGCTTGATCGTAAGGTCGTCAGCGTTCCGGCTAAGAAGCACGGTAATATTCCGCTGTAAAGGAGCGTGAAAGTGTCTGAAAACCCAGAAAACACAAGCGATAGCGGCGAGCAAGACGCCACCGCAACCCCTCCGGCGAAGCCGTTTTTGGAAGTCATCAACGGCAACCCGGACGCCACCCAGGTTGCTGCCATCACCACCCTGTTCGCGGTGATGGCAAACAATGCAGCAGCACAAGACGCCGCTGAAAAAGACCGCAACCGTTGGGGCGATGTGGAAGAGCGCCTGCGCAAGCCAGTGACCTACAACCCCAACGCTTTCAGGAATGTAACCTTCTACTGATCACCAACAAGCAACAGGCTTGCAGTATGAAGATCGTTCTCGCATCAGGCTCCGCTTCCCGGCTCAGCATTCTTCGCAATGCCGGAGTGGAGCCTTTTGTCGACCCACCCAATGTCGACGAACAATCCATCATCACGTCCCTTAATGACGCCGAGCCTGCGGACGTACTCACTAGCCTCGCCGCCGCAAAGGCCGCAGCAATCGCCGGCAAGCACCCCGACGACGTCATCATCGCCGCCGATTCCATGCTGCTGCTCGACGGTGAGCTTCAGGGCAAACCCCACACGGTCGAAGCAACGATTGAACGCTGGAAGAACCAGCGCGGTAAAACCGCCCACCTCATGACAGGGCACTGCATCATCTCGCCCGGCGGGCGTGCAGTGTACGAGCACGTCGCCTCCACAACGGTGACGTTCGGCATCCCCTCCGACTACGACATCGAACGCTACGCGGCGTCAGGCGAACCACTTCCCTGCGCTGGAGCATTCACATTGGAGGCACTAGGTGGCTGGTTCATCGACCGCATCGAAGGAGACCCATCCAACGTGATCGGGCTGTCACTGCCGGTAGTGCGGGCTGCGCTGTACAATTTCGGTCTGCATGTATCCCAATTCTGGAAGTAGTATCGACCTATGACCTTTTCTATTCACCGCGGTCGCCTCTCCGCTGCAACCTCCATTGTGTCCATCGCTGCAGCGGCGGCTTCGTTAAGCGCGTGCGGTGATGACGCACCGGGCCACCATTCAGCTTCTGGTGATGTCCATTGCGATTACAGCACCACTCCCTCCCAGGCCAAGCCCGGTACCACCGTCCCCTCCGGGGATCCGGCCACCGAGGATGTCACGCTGACACTGGAAACAAACCGTGGCGAAATTCCCATCGAACTGCATGCCGACAAAGCCCCGTGCACGGTAGCAACCATCACCCACTTAGCCCAGGAAGGCTACTACGACAACACGATCTGTCACCGCCTGACCACCAGTGGATTGTTTGTCCTACAATGCGGTGACCCCACAGGCACTGGCAGCGGCAACCCCGGTTTTAAATTCGCTGATGAATGGCCGGTGGGCGAAAGCAGCAAGGGCAACCTCTACCATGCAGGCACCGTGGCGATGGCAAACTCTGGCCCTAACACCAACGGTTCGCAGTTCTTCATCAACTACGAGGATTCCCCCCTGCAGCCGGATTACACCATCTTTGGTGAGGCCACCGGTAACGGTTTAGACGTAGTGCGGGCGATTGCCGAAAAGGGCACCGTCGACGACATGCCTTCCGGCCCGCCAGCGGAAAGTGTAGAGATCATCAAGGCACGGGTGAACTAAATGGATAAGCTGCTGCTCATCATCCTGATCATCCTGGGGCTTGCTGCCCCAACGGTTGCGGGCGCGCCCCCGCAACAGCTTCCCCAACAGTTGCAGTCCGGTATCAATGGTGCCGTTGCTGCTTTCACCCACCACCCACTAGTTCAGCGCCTGCTGCCTGGCATTGAGCAGCGTGTGCCGAATTCCAGTAGTGAAGTCTCCACACCTGAACCTCTGGTCGCACAAACCGGTAGCGATATCTTCGTCAACAACATCTATATTGGTCAGACGTTTTTCGAGATCCGCAACGCTCACCCGGATTTCCCTGCAGCCGGCGTGATCGAGCCCTCCCCCACCGGCGAGAACAATAACGTGATCGATTACAAGGGTGCGCGCTACTTCTTCGAGCGCAACACCTTGGTGGGCATTTCGGTACCCCGGACCCCCGAGTTGCTGCACACTGGCATGCCGCTGGAAACAGCCCGCATCCGCTACGGAGAGCCCGTTCGTGGCTTCGGCCTAGGCGACGGTAGAACTTTTGCGGTGTTCCCCGCGCTGCCCGACCGCGATCTTGCGTGGGTGATGCAATACAACGACATGACGATCACCCAGATCCATCTGCGGCCGGGTTTGGCTAGTTACATCGCCGACGGCAAGTAGACAACCGCTGGTAGGTTGGGCGGCATGAGATTTTCTGCTGCATCTGCATTGTTAGTCACCCCCCTTGTGCTCTTGGGTGCTGTGACTGCTTGTTCGAACGACACTGCCGAGGATTCCCCCGCGGCCGCTGATAGTTCCAGCAGCACGGCAGCCGACTCCCCTGCCAAGGCTTCGAACAAGTCAGAGGACTCACAGCACCCGAAACTCAGCGCCACCGGGTTGGGCGACATTGCGCTGGGCGACAAGGCCCGCGACGTCATTAAGAAACATGACCTGAAGGAGCCCAAGCCTGCCAAAGAGCCCGTGTGCGCGGACGAGCTATGCCCACCGGAGGGCACGCTGACGTCCACGACATTCGGCGGTTTCACGCTGTTTTTCGTTGATGACGCCCTGGTGCGCATCGAGGCTGATAGTGATGACGCCGCGACGGATTCGGGGATCCACATCGGTTCCCCGCTCAGCGAGGTTGACGCGGCGCTACCTGATCCGAGCTGGACGCTGATTTTGGATCAGCCGACCCGGTTGTACGCCAACGACAACTCGACATTGTTGGTGCAGACCAATGAGGATTCAGTGACGGGCATTGCTCTGATCCCGGCGATTTTAAAGGCCGAGGGTAACAATAATCCGCCAACCCTCTTCCAGCCGGAGGCCCTGGGTGGGGGCTCATACGTGAATGTGTCAGATATGCCGGTCGGCCAGCCGGGTGCTGTGTCGAAGCTTGCGCAGCAGGCTGATGGCCAGGAGGAAGGGCACCGGACGTTCTTCTACACGGTGACGCCGTTTAATCGTGCAGGCCAGGTATCGACGGATTGGACGTTGACGTCGGCGATGGAGTCTGCGCCTGTGGTCTGCAGCCGCAATACGGGTATTTCCGGTGTCCCGGCGGACATGTTGGTGTGTGGCCAGAAGAATAACCCGGCGTCCAACATGGCGTGCGTGGATAATGCGCCGAATGCGGTGACATGCATTAAAAACGCTGCGACCGGGGAGTTGCAGCAGCTGCCGTTCAGTGGGGAGTTTATCGATTCCACGGCCCCCAACCCCGGGCCCTTTGATCCTTACCAGCTGGCCAGCAAAGTTGATGGCCGCTGGGTCGGGGTGAATTCTGCCTCGGGTGGCAAGCTGAAGTGGCTGGATAGCCGCGGTTACCCGGCGGTCAAAAAGGTCGATGCCACTTGGACGTTGCCCGTCGAAGGTGGCGCCGACTTGCCGATTGACCGCGCAGTGTGGATTGAGTGGGCGGACTAGACGACCTGAGTGTTTAGGCCTTTGTCTTCGCGGTGAGTGCCTCGATAGAGTCCGCGTGGGTTGGTGCCCGGGTGCGGTTTTCAAGGTGTGATCCGAATCTAGCCCTTAGGCTGTGGTGTGTGCGTCGCTGGGCGGTGCTTTGCCAGGGCCACCTATACTTTCAAGCTATGAAGGATTTTCTTGCTCCCCCGCCCGTGAAGTTGCCCGTTGATCCTGCTGCGTCTGTTCTTGATGACGCCGCGCCGGTCGCTGTTGCCCGCACGCACCCGACGTCATCATTGGTGTGGGCGCGTTTGGCGGAGCAGGCTCGTGCTGAGGGCGAGGATGTTCAGGCCTATGCTTTTGCTCGCACGGGGTACCACCGGGGGCTGGATGCGCTGCGTGCTAATGGGTGGAAGGGTTTTGGCTCGGTGCCGTGGTCACATGAGCCTAACCGCGGGGTGTTGTTGGCGATCGCCCAGTTGGCACTGTGTGCTCGGGCCATCGGTGAGGATGCGGAATACGACCGCTGCCGGGCGCTGCTGTCGGATTGCGATCCCGCTTGTGTAGAGACGTTGCTGGCGTAACGCCGGTATTGTGGTCAGCATGGCACTTCCACCTTTAAGTACTGGCAGAGCGGTTGTCACTGGCGCATCGCAGGGCATTGGCATGGCGATGGCGCGGGATTTGGCCCATTTGGGTTATGACGTCACGTTGGTTGCTCGCCGACGTAACGTGCTGGAGGAGTTCGCGGCTGAACTGCCGGGTTCGCCGGAGGTCTTCCCTTGTGATTTGTCGGATGCGGCCCAGCGTGAGCAGTTCAATGAGTACCTGCGCACTACTGATGTGGCTGTGTTGGTTAATTCTGCTGGTATTGCTAGCTTTGGTCCTTTCATGAAGCAGGACTGGGTGTATGAAACCCAGCAGTTTGAGCTCAATGCTTCGGCGGTGTTTGAGGCTACGCGTGCCGTTCTGCCTCAGATGCTTGAGCGGGGGAAGGGTGCTATCTGCAATGTTGGTTCGGCTGCTGGGGATGTGGTGATTCCCAATAACGCCACCTACATCTTTACGAAGGCCGGTGTGAATGCGTTCACGGAGGCTTTGCACTACGAGCTGCAGGGCACGGGTGTGCATTGCACTTTGCTGGCACCAGGGCCGGTGCGTGAGGCGCACATTCCGGAGGAGCAGCAGTCGATCGTCGACAAGGTTGTTCCGGACTTTTTGTGGACGACCTATGAGTCTTGTTCCCAGGAGACTCTGCGGGCGATGTCTGTCAATAAGCGCCGTGTTGTTCCTGGCCCGCTGTCGAAGTTCGGCAGCCTTGTTGGACGTGCGTTACCGACGGCGCTTAGCGCCCCTCTGATTGGTTCCTTCTACGCGAAAATGGGTGAATAACAGCGATGGATAACAACCGTCTTGTGTGGGTTGATCTGGAGATGACCGGTCTGGATACCTCCCGACATGTGATTGTGGAGGTTGCCGCCATCGTTACCGATGGGGACCTCAACCCGCTGGGGGAAGGCATCGATCTTGTTGTTCACGCTACTGATGAGCAGCTCGCGGAGATGGACGACTTTGTCACCAATATGCACACCTCTAGTGGTTTGGTTGACGAGATCCGAGTGTCCACCACGACGCTCGAGCAAGCAGAGGACGCAGTTTTGGCGCTTATTGAGCAGCACTGCTCTGGTGCTGCTCCCTTGGCGGGCAATTCTATTGCCACGGACCGATCATTCATCCGAGCGTTTATGCCCCGCTTGGATAAGGCCCTGCATTACCGCATGGTCGATGTCTCCAGCATTAAGGAGTTGGCACGTCGTTGGTACCCGCAGGTGTACTACTCGCAACCGCCTAAGGGGATGACCCACCGTGCGCTGCAGGATATTCAAGAGTCGATCAAGGAGCTTGAGTACTATCGCGCGGCTGTTTTTGTTCCGCATCCGGGCCCTTCTAAGGAGTATGCGGAGCGTATAGCCAGCGGTTTTGTTAAAAGTGCGGAACCCAACTAGTATGTAAAACCGCTGCTTGAAAAAGCTAGCGATGGTGGCTGTAGTTCAGCTGGTAGAGCACCAGGTTGTGATCCTGGGTGTCGCGGGTTCGAGCCCCGTCAGCCACCCCGATTGAAATGCCCCGTGTTGGTTTTCCAACACGGGGCATTGTTGTGTGTGAACAGGACCCACCCCACCAAACCGATGCCAAAAACCAGGGTTAATGGATATAATTAGACCCATGTTGATTTCAGGTACCGCTTTCTTGCGGTTGCGCACCAACCGCTAAGGCG